>Ga0310691_10004493_pt1 | contig 15678 bp, 2 predicted proteins | sample 176DNAGHGlowgp2_FD_203887 | JGI IMG/M metagenome (GOLD analysis project Ga0310691, IMG submission 203887) | Sheep rumen microbial communities from Palmerston North, Manawatu-Wanganui, New Zealand - 1766 DNA GHGlow gp2 (v2) (version 2) | ecosystem: Host-associated > Mammals > Digestive system >...
CATTGATAGCATTGGCTACGGCTAATTCAGTAGGAACAAGAGTATCTTCAGCTGTTCCAGATACAGTCCAAGGACGTACATCACCTGTAGTAGCAATAGGAGCTTCTGTGATTTTGACAGGTTTTGCTCCAGTCCATCTATAAGTACCTTCAACTTTATCATCATCAACATCAATATAGATCTTACCAGTTTCCCAGTCTTTTTGAACCCATGCTGTTGTTGAACCACTATACATTTTGTTGTTACTAGTGGAGAACATCCATTTGTTAGCATGAGATGCAGAAGCAAATGTAGGAAGAGTACCAGATCCAAGATATTGAACTTCAAGAACATCATCTACATAACTTGGTAGATATGCAGCTTTCACTTGCTGTGTCGTGGCATCGAAAACAGCATTTCCTGCTTTATCGACGATATCAATCGTTCTATTACGTGGGAACAAATTAGTCCCAGCACCATTCATAATTTGGATTTTTGAACCAGCTAAATCAGCCATAATTTAAAATCTCCTTAAATAGGGGTTCTGATATGCATGAAGATAAAAATCTTCATGCATATCACATATATTAATTGTTAAATTTCAGAATAGAATAAACATGCAGCGGTTACAGCATGTACAGTAGGAACGATATTGTTAGAAAGAGCAGTTGCCCAGTTTGCAGCAGTATGAACGCCTTTAGCTGTAACAGCTGCACTTACTGCTTCCAAACCTGAATTAGTAATGTCATTAACTGTTTCGACAACACCCTTAATGGTTTTCTTATCTGCAGCTGTTGGAGTTTCAGGAAGACTACCGAGATTTGCAACATCTCTACCAACTACTGAAACATTTTCGCCATTATAAATCTGGGAAAGACCATTATCACCAATAACATTAGTAGACGCAATCTTGTTGGTGACATTAGCAGCACCATGGATTAAAGAAACAGCAGACTCGGTAAGATAAACAACACCGCTCTCATTGACTTTAATAAGATCACCGCTAGCAGATCTTACAAGAGGAATATATTCATTACCGTTCTTAACATAAGCAATACCGGTATTCTTATTATAACCGATACCAACATTAGTAGGTTCACTGTCTTGAACACTGGAATCTATTCTTGTTAATTTTGTACCAGTGGCACCATAATACCCTGCATTACCACCAGTCTTAACAAGAACAATATCACCATCTACAACACCAGTCGGTAACGCATTTAAATTAGTCAACTCAGTGTAATCAGATGTGATAGCCATAGCACCGCGATAGCGGTTTACAGTATCAAGTTCTAAGACACAAGGCCATGCAGAAGAATCATTTGTGTACACATTAGAAGAAGTTGCTATCTTAACAGCACCAGACTGATTTATAGTAGCATAAGCAATACCAACTTCAACATTACCAGATGCTGCAGTAGCTGGAGTAATAGGACCAGAACCTTTAATAGTAAGAACACCAGTATTGTAGACTTTAACGTTACCAGTTGTCGGATTGCATGAAATACCAGTATTACCTGATTCAACAGACTGTACTTTTCCAGCACCATCGATCTTGAGTTGTAACATGGAGGTAACGCCATAGAACGTATTCCATGTAGGAACAAGAGTTGTGGATCCAGAACCAGCAACAGCTGAAATTCCACATGCAGCAGCAGCAGAATCTAAACTACCAGAAGCAACTTCTTTCGTGATGGCATAACCTTTAGTAGTGCCATCACCAGTGGTAGCTGAAATACCAACTTTAACAGCACCAGTAGTAGGAGAAGCATAAACCGGTTGATCTGCATCACCAGTAACACTATTAACAGCACCAGCTAAACCTGCTTCAATACTTGACACTGCATCTCTAACTGCTTTTTCAGTAACAAGTTTAGTATTATCAGCAACACCATCTGCTCTAATAGAAGATGTATATGGAATGTGAGCCAGTTTTAATTTATCATTAGCATCAAAAGCCGCTGTATCGTTTGCACCAGCCGTCATATCGGTTGTACGAACACGCGGGAATAAGAAAGTACCATCAGCTTTCTTAACCTGAATTTTTTTCACAGTATTTGGATAATTAGCCATAAATTCACCTCATATGTTATATGGACTTTAAATTATTTATTACTTGTACTAACACATATTTTATTTGTTGTATCTATAAAATGAACCATAGAGTGGGATAAGTATCCCACTCTATGGTTCTTATTATTTATGGAGTAACACGTCCAGCAATATCAATATCTCCGTAATGCTTCTGCACTACAGTAATCTCTCCTGTATTGATATCTTCCACAACAGTACCGAGAATTTTTACAAATCCTTGAGCACCTGTTGCTTGCGACGGTAAAACATTATGAATAGCATATCCTGTATAGAAACTAGCTGATTCATAATACATATAGAAACATGCACTTCTAACTGCTTCTGTAATATTACCAGAAACACTACCAGATGCTATTTCCATAGTCGATGTTCCAAGATATACACAACCACCAGCACACATAAGTGTGGTATTATTACTATCATAATAAACCTTAAATGGTCCTTCATATCCTGCAACAGCACTTTCTAGCACAATACTAGTTGCAATTGTACTAATTGTATTTAATGTCACACCACCTAACGAAGTTTCTGTAGCTTCAGGAAGTGTGTATTCACTACCACCAGCATGTGAATCAACATAGTCAATCATAGCGGAATGTTCATTAGCAATCGCAGAAGTATATTCATCTGTAATTGTTGTAGACATCGCGTTTACTACAGATACTGCTTCAGTATTAGCTATTGTACTAATCTGGCCCAACGTGACACCGCCAAGCGAATCAGCTGTTGCTGTCGGAAGTGTATAAGCAGCATCAGAGATTGCTGAAGTATATGCAGAAACTAATGTTGCAGATAAAGCTGTATCAGCATCGATATAAGCACTAGTAAGCGTAGTGCTTAAAGTATTGTCCATAGAAGATGCTCGTGACCCCGCTTCATTAGCAACATTCATAGCAGTAGTTCCAATCATACTTTCTAATCTTGTATCAGCTGCCGTATACCCTAATGCAATATCAGAAGAGATAGTAAGTATCATCTGCCTAATACCAACATCTTTAGAGGTATAGTCTTCTACTAATGCAGCTGATAGTGTATTATCAGAAGAAGTAGCAATCTCACTTACTCTAGCTTCTGTGACGCCAGGATCAGGAAGATTTTCAACTACTGATGTAATCATAGAAGTATAATCTTCTACTAATACGGATGAAAGTGCATTATCCAATCCCGTAGCAACAGTACCAGCAGTTGTACTAACAGTGGTTAATGTAACACCACCTAAACTATCTGCTGTTGCAGCAGGTAAGGTATAAGTAGGAATACTACTTACAGCATCGTTAATAGCAGAAGTGTAATTTTCAACTAATGTTGCAGATAAAGAACTATCAGCAGATTCATAACCACTGGTAAGTACTTCAGACAATGCATTATCAAGTGTTCCTGCACTTGTTACAGCTTCTGTTACTGCAGATGTTTGAGCAGTTTCAATCGCAATGTTTAAAGTAGAGGAAACATTTGTAATAGATGTAATAGCTTCTACAGTATAAGTATTAGCGATACCACTAATTGTACTAAGTGTAACTCCACCTAAACTCGTTTCAGTGGCTTCAGGAAGAGTATACACTGATGATGATATTGCTTCCGTATATTCACTCGTAATAGAAGTATACAAGTCTGTATCAGCTTCTTTATAATTACTTGTGATGGTGTTTGCAATATCTGCCATATTAGAACGTACAAGAGATATCTGATTAGCTACATTAGAATTTACTGCTCTAATATCTGAACCAAAATCAGTTCTAATTCTACCTTCCAAAGCACCATCTAATCCTGCAGCAACACCAGTAGCTAAACCACTTACAGTCGATAGCGTAACGCCACCTAAACTATCCGTGGTAGCTTCAGGTAAAACATATCCAGGAATTTCACTAATAGCTGAAGTATAACCTTCTACCAATGCTGCTGATAAAGCTGTATCCGCATCAGTATACGAACTAGTAAGCTTTGTACTTAAGATATTATCAAATCTTACTGCTTCGCTAGTAACATTTATAGCTACATTCGCTATATTACTTTGTAATCCTGTATCAGCTGTCATATACCCTGATGTAATATCAGAAGAGATAATAAGTATCATTTGTCTAATACCAGCATCTTTAGAGGTATAGTCTTCAACCAATGTAGTAGACAAGGATGCAATAGCTTCTGTATAATCAGACGTAATAGCATCTGTCATATTTACAATAGCAGAACCATAAGCATTTGTTATCGCTGTAGAAACAGCATTAGCTGAAGTAGCTGCCTGAGTATCAGCAATAGAACTAATAGTAGTTAATGTGACACCACCAAGAGAATCCATTGTTGCAGATGTTAACTCATAAGCAGGTATCTCATTAATTGCACTTGTATATGCTTCAGTTATCGTTGCAGATAACGTATTATCAGCAGACACATAAGCAGTAGTAATAGTAGAAGAAATAGTATCATCAGCATCAGTATACGCGCTTGTTATAGCTTCTTCTTTATCTTCTATTGCCGAAGTATAATTTTCAACAATATTAGCAGAAAGAGTATTGATTGCTGATGTACGTGCTGTAGTTTCTTCATCTATCTTAGAAGTGTAATCTTCTACTAATGTAGCAGACACACTCTGAGCAGATGTAGCAGCTTGCGTATTAGCAATACTACTAACTGTTGTTAATGTAATACCGCCAAGAGAAGTCTCTGTAGCTTCTGGTAATACATATTTATCAATGCCATTTATAGCTGAAGTATAAGCTTCTGTAATCGTGGAAGAAAGAACACTATCAGCGTCAGTGTAAGCAGACGTGATAGATTCTGCTGTAACAGAAATTGTAGATGCAAGAGTTGTACTCAGTCCAGTATCTGCTTCACCGTAAGCACTCGTAAGTTCTTCCGCTTTAGCAGCAATCGAAGATTGTACTGTATCAAGATCAGTCTTAGCATTCCAAGAGGTACGTTCATCTGCTGTGATATGTATTACAGCATTTTCAACATGTGCTGCGATTGCACTATCTGTTGCACTTTCAATATCACTTGCCTTAGAATTCGTATAATCAACTAACATTGAATATACAGTACTAACATCAATATCGTGATCAATCACGGCAGATCTAATAGCTTCTGAAGTATAAGCAACAGCGTTACTATACACATCTGAAGTTACTGATGTAATTGTTTCTTCAATGTAGTTTCCAACTGAAGTAAACCCATTAGTAATCTTAGAATCTAAATCAGTAGAAACTGTTTCAATAGAAACAGAAATACTGGATTCTAAATTATTGAGCTGGGATGTAAATGTAGCACTTAACTCACTATCAGCAGACGTATAAGCAGCAGTAACCACAGTTGATAAAGCATTGATTGCAGAAGTACGATTTGCCTCTTCTTCTGCTATCTTGCTAGTGTAATCCTCCACTAATACTGTAGATAATGTATCAACAGAAGAAGTAGTGATGTCATTAGCAATTGTACTAATTGTGGTTAAAGTAACTCCACCTAAAGACGTTTCTGTAGCAGGTGTTAATGTATAACTAGGTATTTCATTTATTGCCGACGTATATTCTTCTGTTACCTTAAGATAGATAGCAGAATCGGCTTCTGTGTATGCATTTGTAATTGTACTACTAAGTGTAGTATCAAGAGATGTAGCACTTATAACTGCTTCAGATACGACTGCTGTACTAACAGTAGAAATAGCATCCGTGTATTCAGATGTAACTACTGTAGACAGTGTGTTAATAGCAGAGGTACGCATTTCTGTTTCTTTATTAATCTTAGATGTATAATCTTCGACCAATACCGAAGAAACAGTAGTGATAGATGTTGCTGCATTATTAAGGACAGCAGTATCTGCTGTAGTATAAGCACTTGTTACATCTTCACTCATAGATGTTGTATACTCTTGAGCAATTCCACTAATCTGATTTAATGTAATACCGCCTAAACTATCTGCTGTTGCAGCAGGCAAGGTATAAGTAGGAATTGCACTGATAGCACTTGTATACTCTTCCGTAATTGTAGAAGAAAGAACTTCATCCGCTGAAGTATATGCTCCAGTAAGAGTAGAAGAAAGTTCGTTAACTGCAGAAGTACGTGCTTCAGATTCTGTATTAATTTTAGAAGTATAATCTTCAATCAATGTAGAAGAAACAGTTTGTGCAGAAGTTGCAGCAAGAGTTCCAGCAATCGTACTTATAGTTGTTAATGTAACACCACCTAAACTATCTTCAGTAGCAGGACTTAGCACATAAGAATCAATGTTACTAATAGCTGTATCAATAGCTGAAGTATATTCAGTTGTGAGTGTTGCAGAAAGTTCTGCATCAGCACTTGTGTATTGACTAACTATAGTAGTAGATAGAGTATTATCAGCTGTAGTATAACCTGAAGTTAAAGATTCAGACAACACATTATCAGCTGACGTATATGTTGTAGTAATAGCTGTACTCAGAGCAGTATCTGCGTCAGTATAACCAGATGTAATAGTTTCTACATTTGCAGTAATCTCTGAAGTAAAGCTTTCTGTGATATTAACAGACAAAGTATTGATAGCAGATGTACGATTCGTCTGTTCATCTGTGATCTTACTCGTATAATCTTCCGTTAATGTAGTAGAAAGAGTATTAACAGCAGTTGTATAGGCTGAAGTAATATCAATCTTTGCTTCATTAATATCGGATGTATATGCATCTACTAATGTAGTAGAAACAGCTTCAACCTGTGAACTTGCAACTCCAGAAGCAATACTACTAACAGTAGTTAATGTAACACCACCGATAGAAGTTGTTGTTGCCTCTGGGAGAACATACTCAGGAATATCATTGATTGCAGAAGTATACTCTTCTGTAATCTTTGTATACATTGTACTATCTGCTTCAGTGTAAGAACTTGTAAGAGATTCGCTCAGTGTAGCATCTAAGGATGTTGCACTAGTTACAGCTTCACTTACAGCTGATGTTCTGTTTTCACCAATAGCTTCATTCAACGCACCTGATACTGTTGTAACTGATGTAATCACAGGAGCAGTGTAGTTACTTGCAATATTACTGATTGTAACTAAAGTAACTCCACCAGCTGAAGTTTCGGTTGCCTCAGGAAGTGTATAAGCAGGAATATTACTAATTGCTTCATTAATAGCACTTACATATTCATCTGTAATAGTGCTTGTAGCATCGTTGAGAGCAGATGTATATTTATCTGTGATAAGTGTAGATATCGTATTATCAGCGTCAATATAAGCAGATGTTATTTCATCTTTATTATCACTGATAGCTGAGGTGTATTCTTCTGCAATTGTCTGATGTAATGTTGTATCAGCATCAGTATAACCACTCGTAATCACTTCATCTGCTGCAACGAAAGCCGCTGTAACGGCAGATGCAGAATCATCTATAGCTGAAGTATAAGCAGTTGTAATATTAGCAGAAAGAGTAGAATCAGCAGTTGTATAAGCACTTGTAATAGACTCAGTATTTGTAGAAATAGCTTCATCAACAGTGCTTGTAAAGTTTTCAACTAACGTTGTTGAAAGAGTATTATCAGCATTGCTGTATGCAGAAGTAATAGATTCAGAAAGAATCTGATCCATAGAACTTGCACTTGCCACAGCTTCCGTAACAGCCGAAGTATTAAGATCACCTAAGCTTTCCGAAATTGCAGATACATCAGACGAAAGTGAAGTAAGTCCTTCAGCATTTTGATTAAACAGAGATGTATAATCTCTAACTAAATCAGATGAAACATTTAAGTAAGCACTCGTAAGAGTTGTAGACACTTCGAGATAGTTACTAGTTAAAGTTGTAGATACATTGTCTAATGTACTAGTATCAACATAAGAAGTTGTGACACGAGTCCAAAGATCGTTATCTGCTGAAACATATCCTGATTCTAGAATACTTGACATCTCATTTAACTGAGAAGTAAAGCTTTCAGGAAGATTATTCGTGATAGATGTAATCATCTCACTTAAGATATTATTAGCAGAAGTATATCCATCAACAATATTAGTAGAAAGTACTCCATCTGCAGAAGTATAACCTTCCACAAGTGTAGTAGATAATGTATCAATTGCAGTAGAACGAGCAGTTGTTTCTTCACTGATCTTAGAGGTATAATCCTCAACTAATTCAGCAGATGTAGTAGCAATAGCAGAATTAGCCACATCTTCAGCAACAGTTCTAACAGTACTTAATGTAACTCCACCCATTGTACTTTCAGTAGCAGGTTCGAGTACATAAGAACCGATATTACCAATAGCAGATGCAATAGCTGATTGATAATCACTAGTAATTTCTACCTTAAGAGAAGAATCTGCATCGATATAATTAGAAGTAAGTTCTTCAGATGCAACAGAAATAGCTGAAACATAATTAGAAGTGATAGTTTCTGCAGAAGTATTTGTAATGTTTACAGCAATTGTACTCACAGTTGCAAGTGTAACACCACCCAAACTTTCTTTCGTTGCTTCTGGTAACACATATTCTGGAATATCTTCTATCGCAGAAGTGTAAGCCTCTGTGAGAGTAGAAGATAATGTATTAAGAGCTGATGTTCTGTTTTCTATTTCAGTGTTAATAGCTCCCGTGATAGTTCCAGAAACAGTATCAATCGTAGATATTAATTCTTCTTTAGCTGTATTAATAGATGTAGCTAAAACATTATCTGCATCTGTATAACTTGAAACTAATCCAGCTGTGATATTAGCTGAAAGAGTATTATCGGCATCAGTAAATGCGCTGGTAATAGATTCAGTCTGAGATGCGTTTGCTATTCCGATCTGAGTCACTAAGGAACCAGAAAGAACTTCATCAGCTGAAATATATTCACTGGTTATTTCTACTTTCATATCAGCATCAGCTGATGTGTATAATTCTGTTACATTAGAAACAGCATCACTGATGGCACTGGTATAATCTTCTCTTGTACTAGAGATTTGTTCATTAACAAATGTAGTATAATTTGAAGTAAGTTCTGTGTTGAGATTACTAATTGTCAAATTAATAGCTGAAGTATTTTCATCAACATAAGTAGTGTATTGACTTGTAATAGTTTCAGTTGCTGCAGTAATCTCAGAAGTTAAAGAAGCACTAGCAGTATTGATTTTTGCTGTATAATCATTAACAAGTGTAGATGATAATGTAGTATCAGCAGTTGTATAGTCACTTGTCAGATTTTCATTTAATTCAGAAATTGCATTCGTATAACCTGAAGTAACCGATTCGACTTCTGAATTAATATAAGAAGAAAGATTTGAACTTGCTGTATTGATAGCTGATGTATAATCAGTTGTAATAGTTGTAGTAAGTTCATTATCTAAATTAGTAGCAATAGAAAAAGCAATCGTACTCACATCTTCTGCATTCGTTTTTGCATTCCATGAAGTACGTTCGTCTGTAGTAATATGAACTTCTACATCTGCAATATGAGATGTAATCGATGCATCTGTAGATGAAATCTGACTATCAGTATAATTTTTCGCCATACTGAAAACAGCACTCACATCAATGTCGTGATCGATTACAGCACTTGTGATAGCTTCATTTGCATATGCAATTGCTTGATCATATACTCTGGAGCTAGCTGAGTCAAGTTCTTCTGCTACATAAGTACTAATGTTAGCATGTATTTCAGAAGAGTACTCATAAACAGAAGTAAACTTCTCATCCATGTCTGATGTTAATGTATTAGACACAGTCTCAATAGAAGTATTGATTGCTGCAACAGACGTAGTAAATACATCATTTGTCACATAAGAACCAATATTCTGAGAAATGGCGAGAATAGCCTCTGTATTAGAAGTAATGGATGAAGTATGAGCACCAAGTGTATTAACAGCAGAATTGAAATCTGCTGTATACTGAAGCTTGAATTCAGAAACCTCTGATGCTATATCACCAATAGAAGAAGTGTAAGCATTAGTAATATCTGCAGATAAGACTTCATCAGCAGAAACATAATTACTCGTTAATTCTGCTTTAAGTTTTGTACTAACAACATTATCAGCCAACACATAACTATTTGTTAAATCTGTTGCTATAGTGTTATCTGCAGAAGTATATGCTTCAGTTAAAGAAGCAGATAAATCAGAAATAGCAGAATTACGTTTTTCTTCTTCAGAGTTAATCTTAGCAGTATAGTCAGCTGTTAATACAGAATCAGCTTGTGTATATGCAGACTGAATCTGCGTAGAAACAGTATTAACAAAAGAAGTTACATCTGCAGAAACAGTAGTTATACCAGACTCAACTTGAGATGTAGCAATATCTTTAATTGTGGTAAGAGTTACACCACCAATCTTATCATCTGTTGCTGGTTCAAGAACATAAGAATCAATATTAGCAACAGCGGATTCAATAGCAGAAGTGTAAGCATTTGTAATATTGCTTGTAGCTTCAGCGATAGCATATTCGTAAGATTCTGTAATATCAGATGTATTTTCTAATAAAGCAGAAATATAATTACTTGTAAGTGTACTGAAAACTACAGCATCTTCATCGGTATATGCTGACGTCAAAATCTCAGAAAGATTACTATTTGCAACAGAAATAGCATTTGTATAATTACTTGTAATATCAACAGCTTGTTCACTTAAAGCTTCTAAATAATTACTTGTTACAGCGTCATCACCAGCTACAATAGCTTGTTCATAGTTAGAAGTAATTGTATCAGAAACCGTATTAATAGCAAGAGTATAACCTTCTGTAAGTTCGTTTGCTTTTACTTCAATTGCATTTGTGTAATTAGAAGCAATATTAACAGCAAGATTATTATCTGCTTGTGTAAATGAATTCGTAACAGTCGAAATAATTTCATTGCGTGTAAGAGCAATTTCATTCGACAGAGCTGTTGTAATCTGTAGATCAGCAGAAGTATACTGATCTGTAATATTTGAAGAAGCAGTAGCGATATTAGTAGTAACAGTTTCTAATAAAGACTGATCAGCTGCTTCGTATTGAGACACTAAAGTAGTAGAAAGATTATTATCAGCTGATGTATATCCATCAACGATACTAGTGATATCGACAGATGCAGAAGCTGCTGATTCAATCATCTCTACCAATGATGCAGATAATACATTATCTGCAGATGTATAATTATCTGTAATAGTAGCAGTAGCTGTAGAAATATCCGAGTCAATTTTCTGATTGATATCAGATACACTCGATGTAATTTCATCATGTACTGTACTATAAAGAACTTCGTTTGCACTTGTGTAATTACTTTCTAATATTGCAGAAGCATTATTAATATTAGTAGTAATTTGTTCCATAAGAGAAGAAGATACAGAATTGACTGCACTATCTGTACCAGTAGACGCAATCGAACGAACTGTATCTAATGTGATACCACCAAGTTCAGTATCGGTTGCTTCTGGAAGAACATAAGTAGGAATAGAATCAATAGCAGATTGAACCGTAATATCCACATAGCTGCTCATAGTTGTATCTGCTTGTGCAAGAATAGCACCAGATGCAGAAGATATTACTGCTGCAACTCCGCATGGAGTAACTGCTTTTGTATCATTAAGTCCACTTAGTACTTCAGGAATAGTAGCAAGATATACTTCACCTGCTTGATCATGTGTGGCAGGGATTGTACCAGATGATATTGCTTGTTCAATTTGACCGGCTACATATGTAGTCATGTCACTTGTACGTACAATATCAGGAGAAATAGAAAGAGTATTACCATCCATTTGTAGTCCATTATCGACTACAAATTTATCCTGCTTACCAGCCACAGCACTTGTTGCTATCAGTATCTCTTCCGGAATAGAACTAATAGGAATAATGCCGTCACTTGTGCAACGCATGACAGTGTCAGGGATATAAGAATCACCTATCTTGCCACCAGCATCTAAATATGGTACAACCACAGGTGTCGGTGTATTCACTGACAGAATGAGGTTGTCCAATGAAGCTTGAGGGTATACGTATTCCCCTCGCTTATTGACTAAAATTATTCTACGACGTTTCATAGCCTTTACCTTATATAAGAGTGATGACCTAACGCTTAACGCATAAAATGGCGATAAAAGAGACCTACCGGAAATCCGGTAGGTCTCATAATAATTAAACATCAAGCATAAGTTATATAAGCATCTGCGTGTGCGCTAATAACACCACCAGTATTACTTATAACATTTAAAGCAGAAGCACCAGATGAAACAAAAAGCTCACCGTTAGACTTTATAACGATGTTGCTTACTGTTGCACTTGGTAAAACGGTAAGTTGGCCGTTTTCATGAATAGTAACACTATTAACTGTACAGCCTTGACTACAAACCATACCTCCTGTATAAATGTTAGCATTTGACACTATACCATCAGTATTGACTAAAACTGTACATGTGCTATCGATATTGAGATTACTAATTGTGCCACTTACAAGTTGTAGGAATCCAACGCATTCAACACCGTTGATATGAACATCACCAGAAACTAGAGTCCATGTCGATACATGAATATTTGTAAAGGATCCTTCTTCTAAATAAGTGTATCCTGACCTAAATGTAATATCACTTACAGTAAGTCTAGAGCCGACTAGCTGTACTCTATATCCACCACTAATGGTCACGTTACTCATATAACCATCACTGACATACATATAATCGGCAGTAATTTCTGTATCTTTTACCGTGCCTCCATATACCATACAAGATATTGGCCAGCCAGGATAACCTTGTAATACAATACCACTTAATGTCGTGTTTGAATGAATGGTCACTTTACTAATATCACTTCCTATATTACCAAAAGTATTAGAAGCAAACGTAACAGTGGCTCCTTCAGCAACATCAACATTACCACCATTTTCAACAATATCTGTAGCTACTGCACCAGAGAATATTGAAAGATGTGTTGCTGGACCAACATCAATATTAGATGCAGAAGCACCAGGATTTAAATACATAACGCAATAGCCCATCAAATTATTAGACATAGAAATGTTTTCAAATAATCCACCACCATACGCGGACAAATATGCACCATTATTGCTAACATGAACTGAAACATTTCTTACGATACCTTCAGATCTAACTATTATTCTACCTGCTGACATATCAACAGTATCAACAACACCATCATCCGTTGCACAGATTACAGTAATACCACCATTACTCATGGATACGTTACTTAAAGAAGCAATTACTGATCGTGAACCGTTTGAAGTATAGATTACACCAGAATATTGGCTTACATAAGTAACATATGCGCCTTCATGAGCTAAAATATTAGTATTATCCATCGGATTATAATCAACATTAAAAGCAGTACCACCAGAGGATATTTCAAATACACAGTTACTTAATAAAACATTTGAGCATATACCACCAGGATACACTTTTACATTGAATCCACTCACGATTTTAATATCATTGGCTACAGTTCCTGAATGAATTGTCGCCATAGAAGTATACATCCAATTTGTACTGAATACTAATCCAGAAATGGTGTTTGGAATAAATGTAGCACTTGCTTCATCGTCAACCCAAACATATCCACCATTCTCTTTAATTGTAGCAGTACCACCAGAACTGACAAGTGTACTACCTTGTAACTCTACAGTAGCGTTTTCAACTATACCACCTGAGTAAATATATACTCTACCAGCGGAAGCAATAATGATATTTTGTGCAACAGTATTTGGATGTATAGTTGCACTAGCTCTTATAGTTACATTACTAAATGTATGTGAATTAAATACAGCCACTGCTCCACTCTGTGTATATACAGCACCACCATTTTCTTTAATGTTTAAAGCTGTACCACCTGAGTATACAACCATACTACCTGCATGTATTATAGCATCACTAACAATACCACTAACTCCAAAAGATCCTGATAATTGCGTAAATGTACTAACAACACCACCTTCTGATACAGTACCAGAACCACTAGAAATTATAATACTATTCACAGTAGCTCCATTGTTAACATATATCCAGTTACTGGCATTATTAAGTTGAATGGTACCAGCAAAACCACCACTACTAATAGAAGCGCTAGCGCAAGACTTTATGGAAATATTATCCACTGTGCAATTTGATAAAATTGCAAGATAATCTGATCCTTCAAGTACGCAATTTGCACAAGAGCCATTTACAAATGTAAATGATGATCCAGATCTTGACCATGTCACATAAGTAGATGTATCAATAGTGAATCTTAAACTTGCACTAACATTAGCAGCACTAATGCTAGTTGCTGTTCCGCCGGAATTTACAATTATGCTACCACCAGAATTAACATTTACAATGTTAGCAGTACCACCAGAACTGACAAAGACTCTTCCGTAAGTATTAATTGTTGTGTTGCTTATAATACCACCAGAAGATATTTTAACCGATCCACCGGAACTAACTTTGGTATTCGTAGCAATACCGGAATTAAACACTTCCATTACAATTTGCTTTGTTACGTTTTTATCAGACATAGAATTAGTGTGTGATTGTAATACACCATTAGATCCGTAATAGATACCAATATATTCTACATCTGCGTTATACGTAATATAACCTCCATCTAATACAGTAATATATCCTTCAGTTGGTGTATAAGTAACATTTAAAGCTGTTCCTCCGGAAGAAACATAGAGATATCCACCAGAACTGACAGTAACATTGCTCAAAGTACACCCAGATGAAACATACATCCCGCCATAGACGACAGCGTTATTTACTGATCCATTGCTAGAAACACGACATGTTCCTCCAGAATATATTGTTGTAGAATTAACTACACCACCATAATAAACATACATACCACAAGCACTAGAAACAAGAACATTATTAGCTACACCTCCGTCAACCTGTATAGTTGCTCCATTCACCACATAGCCAGAAGATACAGGAGAAACGGAAACACTAGTAACAGTTCCGCTATATACATACATCAATCCGCCGTTTATTACTGTATTATTGGCCACACCACCAGAGCTAACATAAATGCTGCCTAAATTAATAGTGGTATCAGAAACAACACCACCGTTCATTACGGTTAAGCCGCCTCCACTAGCAATGTGGTATTTTGTATCAACAGGACTTGTAACAATAGCTTTTTCTCCTGAAGAAAAATAACCAATAATAACACCACCAAGATTATTTATATCTGCAGTTGTACCACCAGAATAAACAACAAGTGTACCGCCGGAACTTAACGTTATTTCGGATCCAGTTCCACCAGAATAAATAGTCATTGTACCATTACTATCTATAGTAGTATCAACAGCTGTACCACCAGAAGACATATAAAGGTAAGTTGAAACATTGCAAACATATCCAGAAATATAGCCATTACTAGTCTGAATACTCTGTTGACCAGATGAACAATTCACATATGTATCAGGACTGATATGTAAATACAAATAAGGAGCATTACCTAATCCAATATTAGATACTGTAGCTCCTGCAGATATAGATAACCTAACTGTTCCGAAATAACCACCAGCTAAAGACCCTCCTGAAGAAACATACATAGAGCCTTTAAAAAGATTACCATCAGCAGTCATTAATCCACCACTACTAATATAAATTACAGTATCCTTATTATCTTGCTTTGTCACACTAGTAGCAGTACCATTAATCCACACAGTACCTCCTGAAGAGATATAAGGATTATTGATACTAGCACCACTGCTGATAGT
>Ga0310691_10004495_pt1 | contig 15671 bp, 16 predicted proteins | sample 176DNAGHGlowgp2_FD_203887 | JGI IMG/M metagenome (GOLD analysis project Ga0310691, IMG submission 203887) | Sheep rumen microbial communities from Palmerston North, Manawatu-Wanganui, New Zealand - 1766 DNA GHGlow gp2 (v2) (version 2) | ecosystem: Host-associated > Mammals > Digestive system >...
TGGATTGAATTGAGAGATGCAGCTCTTGCTAATCCTTCTATAAAACAAAAGATTCTTGATATTTGTAAACACTACTCTTATGAAAACAGCATTCGCTATGATTTTTGGCCTGTTTTCTTTACCATGCATTGTTCATAATTAGAATATGTTGATGGAATCAAATGATATAAATTGGGATGATGTTCTTTCCGCAGCGTCAAGATTGCAAGGTCTTATCACCAATGCTATTCTCGTAGATGTAACTGCATCAGCTCTTTTTGCAACACATAGAACTTCTTATGATGCTGACCATATCGTTCCAAATTTGCGTGAAAAATTTGATTTGATTTTAGAAACACTAGAATCTGTTTCCGGTTTGGAAACTGCACGTATAAAAAGACCTGTGCTTATACTTGGAAGTCTTGATGGTATAGAAACTGGCGTTCGACAACTTATCAGGACCGCTCCTTTAGAGACACAAGATGTTTATATTCACGGACAAAAAATTAAAGTACCTACAGAGGCTGAAATTTTACGAATCAAAGGGGCGCTTGTTCTCAAGCGTAATGCAACACGCGATTATTTGGACTTTGCTGCATTGTCTCATTATATAGGTCTTAAGGCAACGCTCGATGCACTCATGTGTTTTGACGATCTCTATCCTCAAAAGAATGGGCAGTCCGCACTGCAGCAACTCTATCTCCAGCTTGCCAATCCACATCCCTTCGATCTTGATGGCATAGACTTAAGCACCTATAAGCATTTATCATCAGACTGGCAAAGCTGGGAGAACGTCGCCCAGCAATGCCAAAGAATCGCGTGTGGCATCTTCGCCGCAATGAAAAAGACCGGCGAACCAGGCAATGCCTGTTCGCCCGCTCCTGGCCACTAACCTTATGCAGCACGTTGCCGCGCAGCCAAGGGGACTGCATGCGCTCAGCGCACCCGTGGCAAGCCGGCACTGCTTCAGCGGAGGGACGACCCTCCGCAGCGCCATGCCACTGCGGGGACGGCCCCGCGCAAACCAAGCGGAGCAGACATGATGCCGTCCCCTTCCTGGTCCTGGCCTGCCCTCTTCGCCGCAGGCCTGCTCGAAGCGGCCTGGGCCGTTTCCATGAAGCTGAGCAAAGGCTTCACCCGGCCGCTTCCTTCCGTGCTGACCCTGCTCTTCATGGCAGGCAGCGTTGCCCTGCTGGCCTTTGCCATGAAGCGCCTTCCCCTCGGCACGGCCTACGCCGTCTGGACCGGCCTTGGCGCCGTGGGGGCCGCCCTTGCCGGCATCGCCTTCTTCGGCGACGCGGCAAGCCCCCTGCGCGTGGGCTCGCTCGTGCTCATCGTGCTCGGCATCGCCGGCCTCAAGCTGGCCGGATAGCGCGCCGAACCAGGATGCCGCGGCCTTTCCGGCCCCTTCCGGCAGGCTGCAGGAAGGCCGCGCAGGCCGGATGACGGCTGCGGAACGCTAGCGCGCCGGCGCGTCCGGCCCCTTGAGGAGCCGAGCCCTGGGCCTCGGCCTGCCCGGCGGGTTGAGGCGCATGTCTTCCGGGCGCAGGCCAAGCTTTTGGAGGCGCAGAAAGATCTCGGCGCAGGCCTTGGCATCGCTCAAGGCATGGTGGTGGTCCAGCCCAATGCCGAAGTAGCCGCACACGCAGTCGAGGCCGCGGGACTGCAGGGGCAGCGCCCTGCGCGATCCTTTCAGCGTGCAGTGGAAGGGGATGGCTGGCGCCTGGCAGCCGAAGGCCTCGGCGCAGCCGTAGAGCACGCTCCTGTCGAAGGGGGCGTTGTGGGCCACGAAGCCGTCCGCGCCTTCGATGAAGGCGGCCATCTCGGGCCAGATTTCGGGAAAGCTCGGGGCGTCCTTCAGCATGTCCCAGGTGAGCCCGTGCACCCAGGTGAAGAGGATGCGGGACGAGGGAGGCCGGATGAGGGTGTAGAAGCTCTCCTCCAGCCGGCCTTCGCGGATGCGGACAAGCCCTGCCGCGCAGGCAGAGCTTGCCTGGCGTCCGCTGGTTTCAAAGTCGATGGCAACAAAGGTGCCGGAAGGCATGGGGATGCGGACCTCCGGCTACTTGGCGCCGGGCTTGCCGGCATTGGCCGCCGCTTCCCTGAGGCGGTCGGCGATGTACTGCTCCTGGGCCTCGTCGGCCTCGTCGTAGTTGAAGCAGCACGCGTCCTCGCCGTTGAGGCCTTCGGGCGCCCAGTCGCCCTTCTCTTCGGGATCGGTGACAAGATCGTTGTAGAAGCAGACGGAGAGCCACCTGTTTTCGGGCTCGTCGTCCACGACGTCCACCATGACGAAGAGCTCGCGCTTCTGCTGGGCCGCGGCGCGGGCGCGCAGGGAGAAGCTCACGCCGGGGCGGCACTTGGTGGAGAGCTCGACGCCGGGAAGGGCGGAGAGCAGTTCGCGGTAGCGGACGAGCACCGGCTTGGCGCCGACGGGATCCTCGGTCCACGCTTTCAGGAAGGCTTCGTACTCGGATTCAATGGCCATGCTTGTTCCTCCAAAATTGTCGCGGCTTGGAGAGCCGGCACGCTGCGCCAGCCACGTGCCCAGAGCGCCGGATCCGCGCCCCTTGTCGCACCCGCAGGGGAAAAAGGCAAGCCGGCGCCGTTTTTTCAGCACAGCTCCGTCTGTTCGGCCATGGTTCCCCGATCGTGCGCCGCGCCTGCCTCCCCAAGCCCTGCCGGCAGAGGCACGAGCCCCGGACAGCCGGCGGCCTCCAGGGCAAGATCCCTGCCGAAGACGCAGAGCCACACGCAGGGAGCCGACGTCGCGGCCACCCGGTGGCGCAGATGCCTGGCAAGGAAGCAGGAGGCGCCCCGGCCAAGCCTGATTTCGCGGCCGTCTTCAAAGGCGATGCGCGCTTCGCCTTCGAGCACGAGGCACCATTCGTCTTCGTCCTGGTCGTACCACGCCCCTTCCGGCGTGGCGTGGCCGAACGAGAAAGGTCTGCGCCAGTTCCGGGGCCCCTGGCGCCTGCACCGTTTGCGGGCAGGCGAAGAAGCCTTCGCCGGCGTCCTTCACGGCATTCTTCATGGCATCCTCCTTGGAAAAGGGCGCCGCGCAGAGCGGTCCTCCGGACGGAAGGCGCCCTGCGCGGCGATGCTGCGTTCGCTGCCGAAACGCGATGTCTGGCCGGCTAGTCGAGGCGCCGTCCCGCCTCGCCGGTCCAGCGGGCCATGAAGTCGGCCGCCTCGCCGCCGGCGGCGAGGTGCCTGAGCAGGGCGCTGCCGAAGACGGCCGCGTCCGGCTGGCCCGTGGCGGGCAGAATTTTCAGCTGCTCGGGACGGGAGAGGCCAAAGCCGAGGGCCAGCGGCAGGCTGAAGCAGCGCCGGGCGCGCTCCATGGTGGCAACGATGGCCGGCGCCACGCTCTCGCGCTCGCCGGTGACGCCCATGACGGAGACCACGTAGACGTAGCCTTCGCTCACGCCGGCATAGAGCTTCATGCGCTCCTCGGAGGTGTTGGGGCCGACCAGGGCGACGAGGGCCACGCCCTTGGCATGGAGGGCCTCGCGATAGGGGGCCGCCTCCTCAAACGGCAGATCCGGCACGATGAGGCCGGCAACGCCTGCCTCGGCGCAGTCCGCGGCCAGCCGCTCGAAGCCGTACTGCTCGAAGGGGTTCATGTAGCCCATGAGCACGATGGCGGCCCCGAAGATCTCGCGGCGCATCTTGAGGCCCTCGAGGATGCGGGCCACGGTCCAGCCGTCGGCCAGCACCTGGCGGCTGGCCTCCTCGACCACGGGCCCGTCGGCCACGGGATCGGAGAAGGGGACGCCTATTTCGATGACGTCGGCGCCGGCCTGGTCGAGGTCGGCGAGGCTCTTCCAGAAGGCGTCCTCGTCGGGGTAGCCTGCCGTGAGAAAGGGGATGACGGCGTAGCGGCCGGCGGCCGCGGCGTCCCTGATCTTCTTTTCCAGAATGTGCATGGCCTAGTCCTCCGCCTGCCCGGGAATGCTGTACTTCTCGCCGAGATGGCGCCTGACGATGTCCATGTCCTTGTCGCCTCTGCCGGAGAGGCTGACGACGACATGGCCTCCCTGCGGCAGCTCCTGGGGATGGTCGAAGACCCAGGCCAGGGCGTGCGAGGACTCGAGCGCGGGCAGGATGCCCTCGCTCTGGGAGAGGCGCTCGAAGGCCGCCAGGGCGCGGCCGTCGCGCACCATGCCGTACCAGGCGCGGCCGGTTTCCTTGAGCCAGGCGTGCTCGGGGCCGACGCCGGGATAGTCGAGGCCGGCGGCCACGGAATGGGAGGGCTCGATCTGGCCTTCGGGGGTCTGGAGCAGCAGGGTGCGGTTGCCGTGCAGGATGCCGGGCGTGCCGAGGTTCAGGGCTGCCGAGTTGAAGCAGCCGGACTCGCCGGTGCCGGCGGCCTCGACGCCGAGCAGGCGGACGCCGCTGTCGTCCATGAAGCCCCGGAAGATGCCGATGGCGTTGGAGCCGCCGCCCACGCAGGCCACGACGGCGTCGGGCAGCTTCCCGGCCTGCTCGAGGATCTGCGCCCTGGCCTCCCTGCCCACGACGCTCTGCAGCTCCGCCACGAGGCTCGGGAAGGGATGGGGACCGGCGGCCGTGCCGAAGCAGTAGTGGGTGGTCTCCTGGTTGGAAATCCACGCGCGCAGCGCTTCGTTGATGGCGTCCTTGAGAGTGCGGGTGCCGGACTCGACGGCATGCACCTCGGCGCCGAAGACGCGCATGCGCATGACGTTCATGGCCTGGCGCTCGACGTCCTCGGCGCCCATGTAGACCGTGCACTTGAGCCCGAGGCGGGCGGCCGCCGCAGCCGTCGCCACGCCGTGCTGGCCGGCGCCGGTTTCGGCGATGAGGGCGGTCTTGCCCATCCTTTTGGCAAGCAGGGCCTGGCCGAGGCAGTTGTTCATCTTGTGGGCGCCGGTGTGGAGGAGATCTTCGCGCTTGAGCCAGAGGCTGAAGCCGAGCTCCCTCGAGAGATTGGGACAGAAGGTCAGCGGGGTGGGACGGCCGGCGTAGCTGGCCAGCAGCTCGCCAAGCTCGTCCTGGAAGTCCTGCGCCGGCAGGATGTCCCGCATGGCGGCCTCCACTTCGAGCAGCGGGGGCATGAGCAGTTCCGGCACGAAGCAGCCGCCGTATTTTCCAAAGTAGCTGTTTTCCATAGGTCTTGCCGCGGCGGGTTGAGGGGGCCGCGTCCTCCGTTGTGGTTGTTCCTTGGGGCTTCGGGGCCTGGGGCCCCTTGACTGTTTAAAAACCTTTGCGCCGCAGGGCAAGGGGGGCAAGCGCCGGCGGCAGGGGATCCGGGCCAAGCCCGAGGGCGCGCAGACCGGCCATGGCGCGGGAGACGGCTTCCTTCGACTTGCGGCCCGGCGCCTCCTCGAGGCCGGAGTTGAAGTCGAGGCCGCAGGGCAGGGGAAGGGCGCCAGCCGCGAGTTCCGCCGGCGTCCCCGGCCCGAGGCCGCCTGCCAGCATCCACAGGGAAGGCAGGCGCAGGCCCGCAAGCCTGGCCCTGTCGAAGGCAAGGCCTGAACCGCCGCCTGACTTCCCTGCGTCCAGCAGCACGCCTGCCGCCTCCTCAGCAGCCTCGTCGAGGGCTGCCTGCAGGGAGGCCGCCCCGGCATGGCGCTCTGGCCAGAGCACGCGCAGGACCCTGTCCTTCCCGATGGCCTGCGCCGTTTCCCGGCTCTGCCCTCCGTGCAGCTGGGCAAGATCGAGCCTGGCTTCCTTCATGACCTGCAGGATGGCTTCGGCATCGTCCTGCGTGAAGACGCCGACCCGCAGCATCCCGCCTGCCGCAAGCCGGGCAGCGGCCGCGGGCGCGATGCGGCGGGGGCTTTTTCCGGCAAAGATGAAGCCGGCCATGGCGCAGCCGGCCTCGCGGGCGCAGTCCAGGTCCGCCTGGCGCGTCATGCCGCAGATCTTGACGAACATGGCCCTACGCCTCCCCTTGGGCGGGCGCGCTCCCGAGCAGCCGGGCAAGCGCCTCGCCGGGCCTGCCGCCGGCCATGAGCGCCGTGCCGACGAGGCAGGCGGCAAAGCCGGCCTCGCCTGCCTCCTCCAGATGGGCGCGCTCGAAGACGCCCGAGGCCGCAATCCAGGCTTCGCCGGGAAGCGGAGGGCAGCGCCTTGCGAGCGCAAGGCAGGCCGCTCTGTCCACCTTGAAGGTGTCGAGATCCCTGGCGTTGACCTGGATGATCCTGGCGCCGCTTTCCCGTGCCGTCTCGAGATCCGCCTCGCCGAAGACTTCCACCACGGCGTCCAGGCCCTGGGACTCGGCCAGCTGCCGCAGGTCCCTGAGGCGCCCGGCGTCGGGCGTGAAGCGCACGATGAGCAGCAGCGCCGAGGCGGGGGTGGCGAAGGTGGCCTCCACCTGCAGGGCATCGCAGATGAAGTCCTTGCGCAGCAGGGGCTGGCCCAGGCCTGCGGCGCCGAGGGCGGCTCTGGCTCTGGCGAGATAGTCGAGGCTTCCCTTGAAGAAGGCCTCCTCCGTGAGGATGGACAGGGCCGAGGCGCCGGCCCTGGCATAGGCCAGGGCGCAGTCCTCGACGCCCACGTCCTCGCAGATGACGCCCCTCGAGGGGGAGGCGCGCTTGTACTCGGCGATGACGGCGGGAAGCCCCCCTTTCGGCGCCAGCGCCCCGGCAAAGGAGGGGCGCAGGCCCTCCCAGGCCCGGGGAAAGCGTCCCTGGGCCTTGAGGCTTTTGAGGCGGGCGACTTCCTCGGCCTTGACCCTGGCGAAGCGGCTAAGCATGGACGAAGCCCCTGCCGGCCGCCTGCTCCACGGCCGCCCTGCCCTTGGCCATGCACTCGTCGAGGGTGGCGCCCTGCTCCACGAGGAAGATGGCCAGGCCGGCGTTGAGGGCGACCATGTCGCGCATGGCCTTGGGCCCCCTGCCCTGCAGGAGCTCCTTCAGGACGCTTGCCGCCTCCTCCCTGGACCCCACGGCAAGATCCGTCACCGTGCAGGGCTGGATGCCGTAGCGGGCGGGATCGATCTCCATGGGCACGGCTTCGCCCCTGTCGAGCAGGACGATGCGGCAGGGCCCCATGGGCGTGACTTCGTCGTAGCCGCCGGCCCCGTGCAGCACGCAGGAGCGCAGGTAGGGCCCCTGGAGCAGGGTGTCGGCCACGAGATCAAGCATTTCCGGCTTAGCCACGCCCATCATGAGGTGGCGCGTGCGGGCGGGGTTGATCATGGGACCGAGGATGTTGAAGAGGGTGCGGATGCCGAGCTCGCGGCGTATGGGGCCGATGTTCTTGAAGGCCGGATGGGCGTAGGGAGCGAAGAAGAAGCCGAAGTTGGTGCGCTTCAGGTACTCGAGCACCTCGGCCGGTTCCTGCAGCAGGGGCACGCCGAGGGCTTCAAGGGCGTCGGCAGCCCCGCTCTTGGAGGAGACGGCGCGGTTGCCGTGCTTGACCACGTGGTAGCCGGCGCCGGCCAGGACCAGGGCCGTGCAGGTGGAGCAGTTGAAGGAGTTGCGGCCGTCGCCGCCCGTGCCGACGATGTCCAGGGCGTCGTCGGGAATGCCCTCGACCTTGACCGCGCGGGCCAGGGCCGCCTTCACGGCGCAGGCGAGCTCCAGCGGGCTTTCGCCCTTGGCGCGCAGGCCCATGAGAAAGGCGGCCGACTGGGCAGGGGTCATCTTGCCGTCGAAGAGCAGTTCGAAGCCCTGCATGGCCATGTCTTCGTTGAGGTCTTCCCGGCCGCCGAGGCGCTCGAGCACGTCCTTGAGCTCGGTTTTGCCCGAGGCGGGACGGGGCCGGCCCTGCGCCTGGCCCTTGCCGCACACCTGGCTGAAGAAGTTGGCGAGCACGCCCATGCCGTCGGGGGTCAAGACCGATTCGGGATGGAACTGCACGCCCACCCAGGGCCTGTCGTTGTACTGCAGGGCCATGCACTCGCCCAGGGGCGCCCTGGCGGTGACGGTGAAGGGGGCGTCTGGCCCCTCGTCTGCGGGAACGACCACCAGGGAGTGGTAGCGGCCGGCCTTCAGGGGATTGGGCAGCTCCTCGAAGATGCCCTTGCCGTCGTGGAGCACGTCGCTGGCCATGCCGTGCATGACCACGGGGCCCACCTCCACCCTGGCGCCGGCAAAGAGGCCGAGCACCTCGTGGCCCAGGCAGACGCCGAGCACGGGGACGGATGCCGGCAGGCGCTCGAGGAATTCCAGGCACAGGCCCGCCTTGTCGGGCGAGCTGGGGCCTGGCGAGATCAGCACCTTCTCGAGGGAGGGATCCCTGGCCAGATCCAGGATGCGGGGGTCGTCGTTGGCGAGGACGAGGGGATCTTCGCCCAGCATCTGGCAGTACTGCACCAGATTGAAGGTGAAGGAGTCGTAGTTGTCGATGAGCAGAAACATGGCGCTATTCCTCCCCGGAAACGGCCTGCCGCATGGCGGCGGTCTTGTTGATCACTTCCTTCCACTCGAGATCCGGCTTCGAGTCGTGCACGATGCCGGCGCCGGCCTGCCAGTAGAGCCGGCCGCCCCTGCACCACATGCTGCGGATGGCGATGCCCATGTCGAGGTTGACGCTGTCCCTGTCGAAGCCGAGCCAGCCTATGCAGCCGGCGTAGGGCCCCCGGGGGCCCTCCTCCACCTCGCGGATGATTTCCATGGCCCGGATCTTGGGGGCGCCGGAAACGGTGCCTGCGGGAAAGGCCGCGGCCAGCACGTCGACGGGGCCGATGCCCTGGCGGATGAGGGCCGAGATGTGGCTTGTCATGTGCATGACGTGGGAGAAGCGCTCCACCTGCATGAGCCGGTCGACCTTGACCGTGCCCCTGGCAGCCACGCGGCCGAGGTCGTTGCGGCCCAGATCCACCAGCATGACGTGCTCGGCTCGCTCCTTGGGATCGGCCAGAAGCTCCTTCTCGAAGGCGAGGTCTTCGGCCGCGTCCCTGCCGCGGGGCCTGGTGCCGGCAATGGGCGAGAGCTGGAGGCGGTTCCTGGCGCAGCGCACCATGACCTCGGGCGAGGAGCCGAAGAGGGTGATGCCGGGGAAGCGCATGTAGAACATGTAGGGGGAGGCGTTGATGCGGCGCAGGCGCCGGTAGAGCGTGAAGGCCTCGCCCCGCCAGGGCATGGAGAAGCGCACCGAGGGCACGGCCTGGATGGCCTCGCCCTGGGCGAGCATGGCGCGGATGCGCTCCACGCCGGCCTTGAAGGCGGCCTCGCCAGGCTCGGCCAGGACGGCGTCGAGGCGCTGGGGCTCGGCGGGATGGACGCTGGCCTCGTGGGCGCTGCGCACCTCGCGGTGGGCGCCTATGCTCACCTGGCAGAGGCGGTTGTAGACGTGGTCCAGCACGAGCACGGTGCCGGGAAGGGCCAGCCGGACTTCGGCCTCCTCCTTCGGCATGACGGCAGCGAGCTTCGGCGTGAAGAGGCCTGCCGCCTCGAAGCCGACGTAGCCGTAGAGGGCGCGGGTGATGGGAGGCAGGTCTTCCATGCCCTCCGGCGCCTCGATGGCAATCTGGCGCATGAGGGCCTTGAGGCCTTCGGCAAAGGGCATGCCGTCCAGCTCCTGCAGGCTGGAGAGCCTGTCGTCCTCGATGGCAAGGCGCAGGAGTCCGTCCTGGCAGGAGACGTAGAGCAGCATGTCGCAGGCCAGGATGCTGTAGCGCCCCCAGCGCCCGTCGACCGCCGCGCTTTCAAGCAGGATGCCGTCGCCTGCGCCCGCCATGCCCATGAAGAGGCTGATGGGCGTGTCCATGTCTGCCGGCAGAAGCCTGGCCTTCTGCTTCAGCGCGATGGGGCCGCGTGTTGCTGTCATAGAGTCCTCCTGGTTCGTGCTCCGGCTGGGCCGTCTGGACCCGATGCTGCCGGGAAAAAAAAGCGCCCCCTCTCTTGCGAGAAGGGGCGGCGTGTATGGAATATGCGCTACGGAACGGCGGGCTAGAGCACCCGCGTCCTTCCCCTTCTTCCGGAACGCCACCACCAATAGCCGGCATAGCGTCCGGCTTCGGCAAAGATGAAGGTGGAGGAAGGGGTCGTCATGAGAGCTTGCCTTGAATGAAAGCTGAAGAGTGGTGCCAGATGGCTTCTGGCTGAAGAGGAAAGCTACGCCTGACAGGCGTGCCTGTCAACGCATATGCGCAAAAAAGCGCTATCCGCTAGCGCCCCTCCAGCTTGAGGCTCTGGAAGACGGGCTCGGCGATGGCGGGATCGCCCGCCATGGTCTCCACGAGGAAGAATTCGTCGCCTGCGCGCAGGAGGCAGCGCACGGGCGTGTTCTCCGAGGTCACGGTGAAGGCGAAGGTGCTTTCGTCCAGGCGCTTGACGCCTGTGCCGGAAAGGTTGCCGGCAATCTTGCGCACCAGGGACTCGGCCGACTTGCCCTCGCTGGGCGCAACGGCGGCCGCCACCACGGCCCGCCCGTCCGGGGAGACGAGGCGTATGCCGGCGTCCTGGGGCTCTTCCCGCCACGAGTCCGGCACGTCCAGGCTGAAGCGCTGGAGCTCCGGTCCGTAGACCTTCACCTCGGCGAGCGCGGGCTGGCTGAAGAGGGCGAGGCAGGAACCGGCAAGCAGGGCGCCCGCAAGGACAGTTCTGGCAAGAAGCGCCGGCAGGAATCTTTTCATGGATGAACCTCCTTGGCCCGGGCCGCGGGGCTCAGGCCGGAAAGGCGTAGAGGGCGAGCTTTTTCGCGTGGGGCAGATAGTAGCTCCCGTCGTCAAGCCGCACAAGGCGGGCTTCAAGCCAGCGTTCGGCTTCGCCGGGGGAGGCGTCCCTGCCGTAGTGGGCCGCAAAGGCCAGCGCCTCCTCGAAGGAGTCCAGCGGCTGGCCGAATTCGAGCTCCAGCGGCACGCGCCTGTAGGGGATGCCTGCGCCTTCGAGGAATCCGGCCGTCTCGGCGTCGCTCTCCAGCCCCAGGCGTCCCCGGCCGGGCACCAGCGCCCGGAAGTCCCTGGCGTTGACCACGGCAAGCACGCGCCCTGCCCGTTCAAGGAAGGAGGCAGCCTGGCGTCCCGGCTGGCCGAAGAAGCAGAGCACGCAGCAGCCGAAGCGCTCCGTGCAGGCCATGGCGTCCTCGAATCTGGGATGGACGTTGGCTATCCCCCGTGCGGCAGTCCTGCGCTCGAGTTCCCGGATCGCCAGGGGATCGGTGTCGAAGGCCTCGACGCGGGCAGCCATGCCCGCCAGCTCCAGGCTGAGGAAGCCCGGCCCGCAGCCCATGTCGGCAACAGTCCAGGCGGGGTTGATGAAGGGCTGCATGGCGCGGGCGAGATCGGCATGGTAGCTGCTCTGCTCCGCAGCCCTGGCGTACCAGGCCACGCTCTGGCGGGTCCAGGACCACATGGCCTAGAGGGGCATGTCCGGAGCCCTGAAGGCGCCGCTCCTGCCGCCGTCCTTGAAGAGCAGGCGCACGCGCCGGATGACGATGTCGCGCTGGACGGCCTTGCACATGTCGTAGATGGTCGCGCAGGCAGCCTGCACGCCGACCACGGCCTCCATCTCGACGCCGGTCTTGCCCTCGGTGCGGGCCTCGCACTCGACGAAGATGCGCAGCCCCTCGAGACGGAAGCGGACGTCCACGAAGCTCAGCGCCAAAGGGTGGCACATGGGGATGAGCTCCGCCGTGCGCTTGGCGCCCATGATGCCGGCAATCTTGGCCGTGGTCAGCACGTCGCCCTTGGGCAGGGCCTTCTCGCGCAGAAGCGCCATGGTATGGCTGTTGACTTCGACCACGCCCTCGGCAATGGCCACGCGCCGCGTGGCCGCCTTGGCGCCCACGTCCACCATCGTGACATTGCCGTCCTCGTCCATGTGGGAAAAATGATCGTCGCGTATGTCCATAGCCTCTCCTCCTTCAGGCCCCGGCGCATCCTGGCGCGGGAAAGCCTGCGGACATGTTATGGCCCAGCAGGGCAAAGGGCGCAAGCCTCCCTGCTCGCAGAGCAGAGTCCGCAGACGGCACATGCTGTTGACTCATCGCAAACGCGAAGTCAAAGTAGCTCTTGCAGAGCGTGCACGCTGAAGCCTCGACAAGCCGACCCCTTGCCAGCTGCGTCCTTGCCGATGCGTGGCTGCGGCTCGCTAACGCTTCATCATGACAATAAAATATCACAACAGTACGTACTGCACATAAATTTTACATGCCAGAATAAAAACAATAAATGCCAGAATGGTAATAAATAATGATGTATGAATCATCGCAAATACTTCCTAAATTCCTGGCATCCGACACGGCAGCTCTGCTCTTCGACGAGACGTCCAAGTTCTGGTGGTCCGGACCTTCGGCCATTGCCGACAACTCAAGGCAGAAGCAGGCGCGCAAGGCCGAAGCCGCCGCCAGAAACGCAGAGCCCGGCCCCCAGGACGCATCCTGAAGGCCGGGACGGGAAAGGCCGGAAAAGCCGGAAAGAGGGTCTGCGGTCTAGGCCTCCTTGGCGGGCGCGGCCGTGTCGCCCCTGTGCACGCTGACGGCGCGCAGGACAAGAACGAGCGCGACGAGCGCCGCCAGAGCGGTGCCAAAGCTGGCGAGCAGGCTTCCGCCGGTGAGGCCGGCGGCCACGTAGCCGGCGAGGCAGGCCGCGGCGACCACGAGGGCGTAGGGTATCTGGGTCGAAACGTGCTCAATGTGGCTGCAGCCCGAGCCTGCGCTGGAGAGGATGGTGGTGTCGGAGATGGGCGAGGTGTGGTCGCCGAAGACGCTGCCCGCCAGGGAGGCGGAGAGCGTGACCACCAGCAGCTGGGGATCAAGGGCCTGGGCAACGGGCACCACGATGGGGATGAGGATGCCGAAGGTGCCCCAGGCCGTGCCGGTCGAGAAGCTTAAGAAGGCCGCGATGACGAAGACGCAGGCGGGCAGGAGCGCAGCCGGCATGCCGCCGGCGGAGACGGCGTGCTGCACGAAGGCCGGCGTGGAGAGCAGGTCGCGGCACACGCCGCTGAGCGTCCAGGCGAGGACCAGGATGACGTTGGCGGGCATCATGGTCTTCATGCCGTCCATGCAGCCGTCGAGGAAGGTCTTCATGCTGAGCAGGCGCCTCGGCACGAACTGCAGGAAGGCCACGGACAGGGCGCCGAAGGAGGCCCAGACCAGGGCCTTGGAGGCGGAGGCGTTGCCGAGGGCGCCGATGAAGGTGTGGTACTTGGGATCCTTGCCCCAGTAGCCGCCGCTGTACATGAGGCCGAGCACGGCGAAGACGATGAGGGCGAGAATGGGAATGAACATCTCGGCCATGGTGCCCTTGTCGGAGGGCCTGGCGTCCTTCTCCACCTCGCGCACGTCGCCGAGGTTGCCCTGCTTGGCGCGGGCCTCGGCGCGGGCCATGGGGCCGAAGTCGAGTCCCGTGCAGGCCACGATGAAGACCATGAGGATGGAGAGCAGGGCGTAGAAGTTCCAGGGTATGGTGGAGACGAAGGCCGCGAAGTCGCTGGTGAAGGCACCCGTGGCCGCGAGGCTGCTGCCGACGGCGGCGGCCCAGCTTGAGACTGGGGCGATGATGCAGATGGGGGCCGCCGTGGAGTCGATGAGGTAGGCGAGCTTGGCGCGGGGAATGCCCACGCGGTCGGTCACCGGACTCATGACCGTGCCCACGGTGAGGCAGCTGAAGTAGTCGTCGATGAAGATGCCAAGGCCCAGAGCCCCCGAGGAGAGCATGGCAGCCCTGCGCGTGCGTATCCTTTTCGCGGCCCAGCGGCCGTAGGCCTTGGACCCGCCGGCCAGGTAGACGACGTAGACCAGGGCGCCGAGCAGGGTGCAGAACATGATGATGTCGAAGTCGACCTTCTTGACCATGAGGGCGAAGGCGGTTTCGACCGTGCCCATGAGGATGTTCAGATCCATGCCGACAGCATAAATGAAGGTTCCGCTGAGGATGCCGAGCATCAGCGAAAAGAAGACCTCCTTGGTCCACAGCGCAAGCACGATGGCTATGATGGGAGGCAGGATGGAAAGCCATCCGGCGTTGTAAGCGTCCACGAAGCACCAACCTTATGAAAAGAATGCGCGGGAAAAGCCGGCGATTCCGGCACCCGCCCCTCTCGTCCGGGGAGGCTCCCGCAGGATGAAGAAGGCCCTGCCCCTTGCGGACAGGGCGTCTGCACTATGGCAGATGGCCCATGCCTTGGCAAGAAAGGACGATTGCGGCCGGTTCTGTCCCAGGGCTTTCTGGCGCATGGGGCGCGGCACGCTTTCGGCCAGGCTTCCTGCCGGAAGCGCTCCTGTCTGGAAACTGCCGGCCCATGGTGCTAGGATGGCGAGTACACGCTTTTTCTCTGTCCCGGCACCTCCCTCAAGCCTGCAGGCTGGGGACTTCCCAAAGTTTGGGAGAACTGAAAAAACACGAATTCCAGCAAACTAGTGACTGAATTAATTTAATAAAATCAATATCTTGAAAAACCATCCCCGTCCGTTGCGCCAATATTTCGTCACGAAAATTTGACAAGGGCGGCGACTTGCCTTTTCTTGGAGTCCGCAATGAGCACCCTCCCGCTTTCCGATTCCCACGAGCGCCAGGTCAGCTACCTGCGCTTTTCCGTGACGGACCGCTGCAACCTGCACTGCCTCTACTGCCGGGGCGAAGGGCAGGAGGAATTCATCCCGCATGCAGACGTGCTCCGTTACGAGGAGATCCTCCGGCTTGTGCGCATCGCGGGCGGCCTTGGCATCGTCAAGGTCCGCCTCACGGGCGGCGAGCCCTTTGTCCGCAAGGGCATAGACAGGCTTCTCCTGGGACTGCGTGAAAGCTTTCCGGACTTCAACCTGCGCATCACCTCCAACGGCACGCTGATGCGACGCTTCATCCCCGTCGTCAGGCAGGCCAGGATCGACGCCGTCAACCTCTCCATCGACAGCTTCAATCCTGAAACCTTCAAGCGCGTCACCGGGCACGACATGCTCGGCGAGGTCATGGACGTCCTGCACCTCCTGCTGGAGAGCGGAATCCGCGTCAAGGTCAACGCCGTCGCCATGCGCGGCGTCAACGACCAGGACATGCCCTCCTTCCTCAAGGTCATCCGGGACTTTCCCATCGACCTGCGCTTCATCGAGTTCATGCCCATGGGCTCGGCAACGCTGTGGAGCCGGGGCCGCTTCTGGAGCGCCGACGAGATCCTCGCCGAGGCCGCCCGACACGCGGCCCTTGCCCCCGTGGAGCGGACCCGCCAGGACCGAGGGCCGGCCCGCATGTTCGAGGTCGAGGGCTGCCAGGGACGGCTCGGCGTCATCAGCGCCCTGTCCAACCACTTCTGCTCGACCTGCAACCGCCTGCGCATCACCAGCGACGGGCAGCTGCGCACCTGCCTCTTCTCGGACAGGATGTATCCCCTCAAAGGGCTGCTCCGCGATCCCGAAAAGACGGATCAGGACATCGCCTGCGCCATACGGCAGGCCCTTGCCGAAAAGCCCGTCGGCGCCGACATCCTCAAGGAAAGGCGCGGCACGGCGGTGGCTTGCGGCAAGATGGACAGCATAGGCGGGTAGACCGTCCGGAAGGGCGCTCCTTGCGGCATTGCTTCGGCAACGCCAACGCCGGCAGTTCCAGCACCTGCAGCACACTGCACAATCAAGGAGTATCCCCCATGAAAACCAGCGCACGCAACTGCTTTGAAGGCACAGTCGCCAAGATCGTCGAAGGCGCCATCAACGACGAGATCACCGTTTCCCTTCCCGGCGGCAAGGAAGTCGTTGCCGTCATCACCAAGGGCAGCACCAGGCGCCTCGGCCTCGCCGAAGGCAAGGACGTCCTCGCCCTGATCAAGGCCAGCTTCGTCATC
>Ga0310691_10004496_pt1 | contig 15670 bp, 11 predicted proteins | sample 176DNAGHGlowgp2_FD_203887 | JGI IMG/M metagenome (GOLD analysis project Ga0310691, IMG submission 203887) | Sheep rumen microbial communities from Palmerston North, Manawatu-Wanganui, New Zealand - 1766 DNA GHGlow gp2 (v2) (version 2) | ecosystem: Host-associated > Mammals > Digestive system >...
TGAGATAAGATTAAAAGGATATAGTGCTGAACAGTTGACATTAGAAACTAGAAATCAGATATTATCAGCCATGACGGTATATGGTTTTTTAACTTATCATGATCAATTATTAGAAATTCCAAATAAAGAGTTGATGTTGAAGTTCAATGAAGCAATAAAAGATGATTGTATGGATGAGATTTCAAGGTTAGTCTTACAGTCTAATGATATGTTAAAAGCTACATTAAATAAAGATACTGAAAAGATGGTTGAGATAATACAAGAAGCACATGATATAAACATACCAATTATTCAATATAACAATGAAAATTCTTTAGCTATTGTCTTATCTTTAGTATATCTTAATGCTCGTAATTATTACCATATAGTACGAGAGATGCAAGCAGGTATAGGCTTTGCAGATTTTATCTTCTACTCTAGAGATAAGTCTAAACCTAGTTTTATCGTAGAATTAAAATATAACTCAACAGCACAAAAAGCTTTAGATCAGATATTTGAAAAACGTTACGACCAAGCTCTAAAAAACTATCCTGGTGAAAAATTAGCTATAGGTATATCTTACGATTCTAAAAATAAAAAACATGATATACTAATTAAAACTTTCTTATAAGAAACTAACTTTTTATAAAAAGTTGGACAAAAATTTTTACCTTCTCAATCGGCGAAGCGCCTTATTATATAAACAGTTATTATTGTTGGATCCAACGTCACGTTGGTTGGTTACTTTTTAAGTAACAGCCGGTTCGGCGTTTGAGAAGGAGTTGTTTACTTCTAAAGTAAGTTTTGTGAAACTTTTATTAAAAGTTTCGAGTTGGTTACTTTTTAAGTAACAGCCGGTTCGGCGTCTGAGACCTACTTTAAAAGTAGGCAAGTAATAAATATTTTGTACATTAAGGCGCTTCGCCGCTTGAGAAGGTATATCCAACCTTAGGTTGGCTACATTTTGGTGATTGTTTTTAGACCTAATAGAGCCATTGATTTTTGTAATATGAATAAGATTTTAGATATTAATAATATGTCAAAATTTTGTTTGTTGATGTCTGATAATGTGCATATGTGTGTGCTTTCGTAAAATTTATTAGATTCTTTAGATAACGTTAATATGTATTGAGCTAATAATGACGGATTACATTCATTTGCACATTTTAATATTATATCGTAATAATCTGATAATGTTATTATTATTTTTTTTTCTATATCTGTTAAATTAAGATTGTTATAATCAATACCTATAGTAACTTTTTGAATTATATGAACATTTTTTTTCTTTTTAATTTTTTCATCTTCAAGACATTTACTTAGAATAGAGTTTAGACGAACATAAGTGTATAATATAAAAGGACCTGTATCACCGTGAAAGTCTATTGATGTATTTGGGTCAAATAATATTTTCTTTTTAGCATCAACTTTAAGGAGGTAAAATTTTAAAGCATCAAGACCTATTATCTCATATATCTTTTTTTTTTCTGAGTTAGATATGTTGTTTAATTTACCAAGCTCTTCAGTTTTTTCTTTAGCTTTTAATATCATTTCATCTATTAAGTCATCAGCGTCCACGACAGTACCTTCTCTAGATTTCATCTTACCATTAGGTAATTCTACCATTCCATAAGACAAATGATATACATCATTGTAATATTTGATATTTAATTTTTTTAATATTGCTTTAAGAACTTTAAAATGATAAATCTGTTCATCACCAACAACATAAATCATCTTTTCGAATTTAAAATCATTATATCTTAATTCTATAGTACCTAGATCTTGTGTGATATAAACGGAAGTACCATTAGAACGTAGTAATAACTTATTATCCATACCTTCATCTGTAAGATCTATCCATATAGAACCGTCATCTTTTTTATAAAAAACATTCTTTTTTAAACCATTTTCGACGATATCTTTTCCTAAAAGATATGTGCTAGATTCGTAATATACCTTATCAAATTCTACCCCTATTCTTTTATATGTCTCTTCAAAACCTTTTAATACCCATTTTGTCATTTTTCTCCAAAGAGATATAGTATCTTTATCACCTTGTTCCCATTTTTCTAATAATTTATTAGCTTCAATCATTATTGGTGTATCGATATTTTTTTTACCATCTTTTTCATAGTTAGCACATTCTTGTTTATATATTTTATCGAATTTTACGTAAAAATCACCAATATAATGATCACCTTTTATGTTTAAATCTTTTGGAGTTTTATTATCACCAAACATCATATATGTAACCATAGATTTACAAATATGAATACCTCTATCATTAACTAAACTTACAGAATATACATTATAACCACATTCTTTATAAATTTGACACATCGAATAACCTAAGAAGTTATTTCTAAGATGTCCTAAATGTAGAGGTTTATTAGTATTTGGCGACGAATATTCTACAACAACATTTTTTTTACTATTCTCATTTCTGTTTAAAATAAAATCATTTTTATCGTAGATGATATCAGAAAAAACGTTATATAGAAATTTATCAGTTAATTTTATATTTAAAAAAATACCAATGATGTTAAAATCAGTAATTATTTCATCATTTTTTAAATTATTTGTTAGTTTTTCAATAAAATCATTCCTATCTATATTCCTATTTTTAATTATTTTCGATAGTAGTATTGTAAAATCTCCATTGATATTGTTGTTTGTTTTTTGAATTTCTATAGAATCTTTTAAATCTATATCATTAAAATATCCTTTTATTTTCGATATAATTAAATATGGAATATAGCCCATATTTATTTGTTAAATATAAATATTTTCTTTTTTTAATATTCTCATTTTTAAATATTGGAAATATAATATTGTAAAATCAAGAATAATGTAACAAGGATCAAATGATATTATATTAATAGAATTTACTATTGAAATAGTTGTTTTATTATCATAAATTACAGAAAAATTTAAAAATATAATTAAGAATAAATAAAAAATAATACAATATTTTTGATATTTATTATATTTTAAAATTTTCTGAAAACTATCTTTTGATAAATTGATATTTTGTTCATTATTTAAATAAAAATTATAGTTTTTGTAGATTTTAATATAAATAACTGAATACATTATTAAAAAATAAATTAAATATAAAACTAAAAAAATTAATAAAAGAAAACCTTGAAAAGATAATATTAAAAAATCAGAGTTTAAAATATTTTTAAGATATAAGTTCGAAATATCAAATTTTATTAAAATAAGTTCAATAAAATCCATTATAAATCCGGAAATTAAAAAAATAATTAACCATTCATAAATATTTCTTTCTTTATCAATTATATTTGTCATAATTAAAACACATATTTAAATCCTAGAGCTACTTTAATACCTAAAAAAACATCAAAAATATTTATTTCACCATTGTCTCTTAAATAAGGACATACGTTATTTATAGGAAATACATTTATCATATCTCTACAATTTTTTAAGTCAGCTGTTATAATTCTTTTAAATATAACTTCAATGTTTAAAAATAAATTAATTGGAGTATTTTTAATTTTATAAATATCAAAATTTATATTTATTGGTGTTATTCCCCACCACATAGGTATTTGATAATTACCTTCATTATCAATGTTAACTCTAGATAATCCTATTAAAAATTTAAGATTACCAGTTTTATTATATCTAAAACTAAAAGTAAGGTTTATAAATGGAAAATTTGTTTTTACATTATTTTTTTTGGTAAAAGATAATCCTCCTTCTAATCCTGTTGAAAAAATAATTCCCCAGTTTATATTTATTAAATTTACTAATAATTCATAAATATATCCATTTTTTTTTAAATTAGCAAGGTATAGTAATATATTAAAAAAATCTAATCCTAAAAATTCTATACTTTCAATAGGTTTTATTATATTTAAATACTTTTGTTTATGATAATTTGTATTTATCTCTACTAATTTTTCATCAAAATTCTTTGACAGATTCTTTTGTTCTGGCATTTCTATTATCCTTTCAATTTCTTTTTTTATATATTCATTTTGTAGTTCTTTATATTGATTTTTAAATTTTTCTTCATCTTGAAGATTATTTTTTTCTATAAGTTCTTTATCTTTTTTCTTTATTTTTTTTTCTAGATCATTAACAAAACTACTTTTTTTTACTTTTTTTGTTTTCTTTAACTGTTCATCTTTTATCTGTTTTTCATTATTTTTTATTTCATTTTTAACTTTATCTTTATATTCTTTATCTTTTTTATTATCATTGTTGTTTTTAAAAGATTTTACAATATCTTTTATTTCTTTTTCTTCTTGTTTTTTTTTTAGATTTTCTTTTTTTTTTTCTTCTTTTAGTTTTTTCTGTTTTTCTAAATTTTCTTTTTTCTTTTTATTTTCTTTTTCTTCTAAATCTTCTTCTTCTTTTTCATTATTATTTAAATTTCCATTATTTTCAATAATATCTTTTTTATTTTTTTCATTTTTTACATCAGAACAATAAATATTAAATGTAATAAATATTGATAAAATAAAAAGAAATACTTGCCTTAGGTTTTTTAACATTTTTAATAGGTTTAAATAAAGAATATTTAAAAAACAATAAAATGATTTTATTTTATTCATAATACAAACCGGAAACCCACCTATCTTTACCATTAATATCCTTATTTATAGATAATCTCTTAAAATTTAAATCAGAAAATAAATTTAAAATATCATTACCAAATTTTTCATTTATTTCTAAAAACATCATTCCTTCTTTATTTAAAACCATATTTACTATTAACTTTATTTGTTTATAAAATATCAAAGGATCATCATTTTCAACGAATATAGCATTTAAAGGTTCATAATCTAACACATTTTTTTTCATTTCATTAATTTCATTTTTACATACATAAGGTGGATTACTAACAATAACATCAAATTTTATATCTTTAAAATCATCATTGTTAATAGTAAATATATCTTTTAAAATATAATTTACATTTACATTATTTATTTTTGCGTTTTCTTTGGATAGTTCTATAGCTTCACTGTTTATATCTATTCCATAAACATTTGAATTTAATGTATTTTTAGCTATTGAAACACTAATACATCCACTTCCTGAACAAATATCTAATATATTTTTATTATTTAAATCATATTTTAAGATATTATAAACTATTTCTTCTGTTTCAGGTCTTGGAATAAATATGTTTTTTTTAATATTTAAGTTACAATTTAAAAATTTTACATTTCCTAATATATATTGAATAGGTTCATTTTTTTTTAATCTTTCAATAATATTATTAATTTTTTCATCAAAATCATATGAAGTTAAGTTAATATCCTTATTTTTTAAAATATCTAAATTAGTAATATTAAAATAATCATTTAGAATCAACTTTGTTATAGATTCTGATTCATTATCATTAATTACAGTTTTAATTTTATTTAAAATAAGATTATAACAATCTTTAGAACCCATATTGTAATTATATTAAATAATATAAAAATATAAAATTATGTAAATATTTGTTTTGAAAATATCGATAAAATATTATTTTTTACTAAAATTTATTAGAATTTGAATATGAATGTGGTAATTACTATAGTAGCTGCAGGACTTATAAATTTTGTTTCTACACTTTTTAAAACTCATAATATAACATTAAAAAAAAATATTAAAACTTTTGATGTAGTTCTTGATGATGGTATTTCTAATCAAAAAATAGGTGTTATTATTAATGAAAGTATTAAAAAACAAGTATCTGATATTTTTACTAATAGATATAATCTTGTAAAAGATGATAAATTTCCAGATATAAATATGAAATTTTCGATAAATAATTATAATGTAAGTAAAAAAACAGATAAAAAAGATTATTCAAATGCACATTTATCATTTAATTTAATCTTTAAAACAAGAAATAAAAAAAATCCTAAAATATTACAAAATATTGAACGTAATTTAGAAATAGAAACTAAAGATGAAAATAATGTTGAAGAAATAATTTCAAAAATAATGTCAGAATATATGAAAGAATTTATAGAACAGTATTTAATAAATAAAAAATAATAATGGTTTTATTAATATTTCTTAATTAATTGGGTTTTTTAAAAGTTTTTAATAGCTTATAAATGTTAAGTAATAAACATAATTTTAATATGCCTTGCGGAAAAAAGAGGAAAAGACAAAAAGTTGCTACGCATAAAAGGAAAAAACATTTGCGAGCTAATAAACATAAAAAATAGTTTTTATTGTATATAGAAAGTTATTGAGTTGTGAATAGTAATGAGTTAGATCTAGTTATTAGTGTTGATAAGGTAGAAACTAGAATTGCTTTGTTGGAAAATGGGTCGTTGATAGATTATCAAGTAGAAGACAATAGTTTGGAGTTTGCTGTTGGAGATATATATTTAGGAGAAATTAAGAAAAAGTCAACAAGTTTAAATTCTTTCTTTATAAATTTAAATTCTACTAAAGATGGATTTATGCACTTTAATGATCTTACAGATAGGTCTTTAACATCATGTAATTTTTGTAAAAGTGTTCTTGAAGGTGAAAATGTAAAAGTAAGTACATTTGAAATAGATCCTAGAGAGAAAGAAAGAGTAGAATTTGATGAATCTTTTACATCTGATTTCTTTGATGTTGGAGATAAGATGTTAGTACAGGTTAGTAAAGAAGCAATATCAACAAAAGGTCCAAGAGTTGTTGGAAGATTATCTTTAGCTGGAAAATATTTAATATTGGTTATTTTTAATGATGGAATTTGTATTTCTAAAAAGATAACTGATCAAGTTAAGAGAAATAACATGTTAGCAATATTAACTGAGATAAAAAAAGAGTTAAAACTAGATAATTTCGGTATAATATTGAGAACATCAACAGATTCAATGATAGATTTTGACAATATTGTAAAAGCCAAAAAAATACTTATAGAGGATCTTATTACATTGTTAAAGATATGGAGTACTGGTTTAAAAAGATTACGTACGGCTGATATTGGTACTAAGATAATAGGGGCTGATAGTAGAGTTTTTACAATAGTAAAAAACATGTTAAGTTCAAATTTAAGAGCAATTTATGTTGATAATGAAGAATTATATGATAAGTTGAAGTTAGAATTTGGAAATGAATGTAAAAATAAAAATTGTAAATTAAAGCTTTATAGAGAATCAGTTGTACCTTTATTTTCATATAAAGGAGTAGACAGACAACTTAAAATATTATCAAATAAAACTGTTTCTATTGATAATGGTGGGTATTTGATAATAGAAAAAACAGAAGCGATGAATGTTATCGATGTTAACAGTGGGTCTATAAGTAGTGAATCTGGAGAACAAGAAGATTTAGCTGTAGAGACTAATTTATCTGCTGCTAAAGAGATAGCTAGACAAATATTTTTAAGAGATATTGGTGGAATAATATCTATAGATTTTATAGATATGAAATCTCAAAAAAATAGACTTTTAATATATGAAAAGATGAAGGAGTTATTAGCTGAAGATAGGTCTACATCAACAGTTTTACCATTATCTAAATTTAATGTAATGCAGATAACTAGACAAAGGATTAGACCTGTAATGGAAGTTATTAATAATGAAGTTTGTCCTACATGTAATGGAAGTGGTAAAGTGGAACCTATAATTCAGATTGTGGATATAATAGAACATAAAATACGTTCTTTTTTAAGTAAAACTAAATATTATAAAATTGATATATATTTACATCCTTTGTTATATTCATTTTTTTCAATAGGTACGTTTTCTAAAAGATTTAGATGGGGAATGAAATATTGGAAGTCTATAACATTATATAATGATTATGAATGTGAATTAGATAAATTCAAAATATATCATAAAACAGATTTAATATTCCCTAAACCAGAATAATAAAAAAACAAATAAAATAATGTAATATAAATTTTTATGTTACATTTTACTTTATCATAAAATATTTATGAGTGCAACACTACTGTTCTTTTAAAACTTACTTAGAAAGTACCAGGACTAAGTCCTGGACCATTATATGATAATATTAAATATTGTTGCTTACTTTTTAAGTAGTCGGCGTTTGAGACTTACTTTAAAAGTAAGCAAGTAATAAAGGCGCTTCGCCGTTTGAGAAGGTTGATCCAACCTTAGGTTGGTTGCCTACTTTTAAAGTAGGGAATACACAGAACCGGCTTTATATATAATGTAAAAAAACATTTATTTTAGTAAAATTTTACTGTTTTTTTATTATATTTTTTATATACAATTTTGGATAATTATTATTTTTTTTAATTACAAATTTAGGAGTGTCTCTTGGAATTCTTTTTTATAAAAAATATTTATTTTTACTAACAAATAAATGTGGAGTGCAAGTATTGTAATTGTAAAGATTGTGTTAAAAAAATTGGTAAAAATGTTTCTGGAAGTCAAAGATATATTTGTAAAAATTGTGGAAAATCATTTGTTTTAAAACCAAAAAAATAGTTTATAGTGAAAAATTTAAAAAAAAAGCAATGAGATTATATTTTGAAGGTAATAGTTCAAGGGCAGTTGCTAGACTTTTAAAAATTGGAACAAATACGTGTATAAGATGGATAAAGGCTTATGCTAATAAAATAAAGCCGAAAAAATATAAAAATGAACGTGTTGAAGTTATCGAAATGGATTAATTTTTTACACATACATTCATGTCTAAAAAAAAAACCGACTTTTTTTAATAATTTTATTGGAAAGAATTACTAGAGAAATAGTTGGTTATGATATTTCTTTTGATAGAAACCCTGAAACAATTCAAAAAATCATTGATTCTTCACCCAAATCAAAACAATATTATTCTGATGGTTATCCAGGATATTTTAAACTAAATTATCATGGTGGAAAATATAAATCTTTGAATAATAAAAGTCAAACTCATAATATTGGTGTAAAAGGTGTAAATTCAGATTTTAGAAAATATATACCGTTTTTACAACGAAAATCAAAATGTTTTCCAAGATCTTTAGAAACATTTGAAGCAGTTTTTAAAGTTTTTTGTTATATTTATAATAAACTTTCCTCATTTAAAAGAAAATTTCCAAATTTAAAAAATATTTATTTAATAAATTTTATATAAAACACACAATGAACCACTCCTAAAAAATTAAAGTTATATAATATTAGAAAAGGAGATTGGTTGTGTGAAAATGTAATATAAATTTTCATTTTAGAACAGTATCTAATATTTGTAATGCAAAAAACAATATGTAACAACTTTTATTCTAATATTTTTTAATTTAAAAAACAAAATATAACACATTTTATTTTTTTATATATTTTTTTATATCAAAATTTTTTAAGACATTATTTTTTTAAATATTTTATTTTATTAAACAAGAAAATATACAAATAGGTTATGTTATTTAATTTTATAACAAATAAATCGAATAAGAAACTATTAAATTATAGTTTTACATTTTCTGCATTAAGCAATATGCAAGCAATGAATAATAATAAAGTATACAATAAATATTATTATAAAAATAATAATAATAAAGTATACAATGATTATTATAATAATAATAATAATAATAATAATAAAGTATTCAATAATTTTAAACAATTTAAATTTAGAGAATATAGAAATAATAATTTTAATTATGTTGAACCTTTTTATAAAAAGATAACAAATACAAATGAATATTCTAAATATATTAATAAAAATAAATATTTTGAAAATAATTATATATCTAATTGTTATAATTATAATTTTAAGAATGATAGTTATTTTTATCATAAAAATCATAAACAAAAATTTAATTTAAATGATAGAAATTGTTATATTTATAATGAAGATAAAAATTATTCTCCTCAATTAGTAGAACCTGAAAAAAATGAGCTTTCACAATGTAAAGAAATATTTAATTCAGGAACAAGTATTGAAGAAGAAAAAAACAATATAAATATAAATATAAATACAGATAATGAAAATAATAAAATTATAAATATTGAAAATAATATAAATACAGATAATGAAAATAATGAAAATAATATAAATATAAATACAGATGATGATAATAATAAAATTATAGATGAAAATAATAAAAATAATAAAAATAATATAAATATAAATACAGATAATGATAATAATAAAATTATATATGAAAATAATAAAAATAATGAAAATAATGAAAATAATATAAATATATATACAGATAATGAAAATAATATAAATACAGATATTAAAGATATTTATAAAATTGGTAGCAAAAACAATAATGAGTTAAAAAAAAAAAAAAAAAAAATTGAATTGCTTAAATTAAATTCTAAAAAAAACGAAGGTACTATAAAACAAAATTCTAATAAAAAAAATAAAGAAAAAGATGAATCTAAAGATCTATCTTACACATTTAATATAGATAATAAAAATATAGAATTAACTTGTAATGTAAATATATCAAAAGATTTTATACCTAAAAGTCGTGAAACTATATTACTAGATAGAATTGGAAAGGTAAATGAAAAATTTTTTAAAGTTTGTAAAAATATGACATATTTTAAAATTAAAGATGTACTTACTGGAAAATTTGATAAATACAAAGAATACGATGATTTAAAAATTGAAGACATAAAAAAGTCAATTATATGTACGATATACAATATATTAAATATAAATGGTTTTATAAATAAAAAAATGTCAGAAAATTATAAAGATTTTTATCATTTTGATATAACTAACAAATATAGGATATATTTTAAAATAGAAAAAGATAATAAAAAAAATAAAAAAAATAAAAAAAATAATGAAAAAGTTTTAATATTAAACTATATTGGACATCTTGACTAATTTATCTATTTTTTATAATGAATAATAATTCAATATTAATTTATATTATTAATACAATATATAATTATCCTACTCTTGATTTTATTTATTTAGTATTTCATTTAAAAAAAATTCTAAACCAGTTATATAAATCTTAAAAAAAATTGTTTACTAAAAATTATAAATTTATAATATTCTAAATTTTATTATAATATAATCTGGCTCTTTTTACTCTTTATTGCTAATAAATTAAAATTTATATTAAAAATAACATATAAAAATAATTAAAATTGTATTAATGTTAGTTGTTTTTTTACTATTAAAAACTAAACATTGAAAAGTTTTAGATAAAAATATATTAAAACTGTGTTTTTTAGAAAATTTCGCATATTTTTATTAAAGTTCAAGCGTAGTTATATAATTAAATATTTATTTAAAATAGAATAATTCAGACGATTTCGTATTTTTTTGATACAGTTTTTTTTCCACCTTGTTTAACAATAAATTTTTAAAAGAGCCTTGTGGGTTACTTTAATATGATTTAATATATTAACCTCTATTTACATTACAACAACAACATAATTTACTACATAATCCTCCATTTGCACCTTTTAGACCTAGATTTTTTTCATTTGTAGAATCTGGAATATCGTCTCCATAATCATTATTCTTTATATAATTTTCAAAAAATTTAAGAGGTTTCATTGTGGTACCTTTTTTTAATTTAATTATTGTACTACTAAGTGCATTTTTATCAATTATACCTACATCATTTCTAGTAATATTGTAAAAAGCTAAACAATAATTTATTATTTCATCATCACTCAAACCTTTTGGATATATATCTGCATGACCATAAGAAGTAGATTTATTAGTATATCCAATAAAATAATTATCTCTATATTCTAGTTCTTTTTTAAAATCTATTTCATATTCATAACGTTTACCATCTCTCAAAATATTCCATTTAAGATTAGTTTTACCTAACTCTTCAAGATCTGTTTTATCATTAATTAAAGGAGTTTTCTTTAATATTTTACCATCTTTATCAGTTTCAATTTCATAAATTTGACCTCCAAAATATTTTAACCAAAATAAACTTAAAAAAGAAACTGGAGTACTTTTTTTTATATAACATTTAAATTTTTCACCGATAAAATATTTCAAAATAAAATCAAAATCTTTAAATACATTTGCATCATATATAGATGTTTCTTTTTTACCATTTTCGTAATAAGTAATTTTAAATAGATAAAATAAATAATTTTCTTCTTTATAATTTATTTTTATAATGCTATCACTAAATATATGTTGTTCATTACGTTTATACCCATTATCATCTAATAAAAAATATTCTTTTCCTAATTCTTTTTCTATAATTCTATTAACTTCTCCAACGGTTAAATAATAATTAAATTTTTTTATTTTGTATAAAATATTTTTAGAGTTTTCTATAAATACAAGTTTTAACTTATCTGAATATTCAATATTAATATCTTTATAATCATGTTTTTGACGAAAAACTATTTCTTTTACATCTTTTAAATCTAAAAGATAATTAGGATTACTTATTTTTTTGTTATCTACAAATGCAATAAAATCTTCATCTTCTTTTTCAAAAACACTTTTATAAATTTCTTTTAAATCATTTTTTCCCAAACTTGTTTTATATTCTTCTCTAGAAATTCCATTTTTATCTATTTTTTGAATATTTATTTTATACTCAGCAGTTATAGTTTTAACAATAAAACTAAAATATAGTATTTTTTTCATCAATAGTATATATGCAAGCTAACAAAATTCTTAAATTAAAAGAAAAAAATATATTTTAAAAAAATTTTAGTAAATAAATATATTAGTAAATAAATATGATTCTTGATGAAAAAGAGTTATTTGATAAATATCAAGAAAAGATTTACAATAAGTTAAATAATTTTCAAATTTTAAATATAATTGGAGATATTGGTGATAAAAATAATGTACAATTATTCGCTATTGGAGGATTTGTAAGAGATTTATTATTAGATCGAGAAAATTATGATATCGATATTTTATGTCTTCACGATAGTTTTTTTATTGCTAATAAAGTTGCAGAGACATTACAAGCTAATGATTTTGCCATATATAAAAACTTTGGTACTGCAATGGTAAAAAAAGATAATCTTCAAATAGAATTTGTTGTTGCTAGAAAAGAATCTTATAAATTTGACTCTAGAAAACCAGAAATACAACAAGGTACATTTCAAGATGATCAATTAAGACGTGATTTTACAATAAATACTTTAGCAATATCTTTAAATAAAAACGATTTTGGTAAGTTGATAAATACAGTTCATGGTTTAGAAGATCTTAATAATAAGATTATAAAAACACCTGTTGATCCAGATATTACCTTTAGTGATGATCCTTTAAGAATGTTACGATGTATAAGATTTGCTACTCAGTTGAATTTTAATATCGATGAGAATACTTTTAGAGGAATTATTAATAAAAAAGATAGGATAAATATAATTAGTAAAGAAAGGATTCGTGATGAGTTAAATAAGATTATAATGTCAAAAAAACCATCAATAGGTTTTAATTTATTATCAAAATGTGGATTATTGAAGATCATAATGCCTTATATTGAAGATCTTAGATGTAAAATACATATAGATAGTTTTTCACATAAAGATATATATTATCATACATTACAAGTATTAGATAATGTTGCTGAAAAGTCTGATAATATATGGTTACGATGGACTGCTTTATTTCATGATATAGCCAAACCTAAATGTAAGAAATTTGATAATATACATGGTTTTTCATTTCATGGTCATGAGGAGTTAGGTGCTAGAATGATAAAAAATATATTTGCAGATTTACATCTTTCTAAAGATCATATAAAATATGTTGAAAAATTAATAAGATTACATTTAAGACCAATAACAATAGCACAAGACGATGTATCAGATTCTGGAATAAGAAGATTAGCATTTGAAGCTGGAGAAGATTTTAATGATCTTATGATATTATGTAGAGCTGATATAACATCACATAATCCTTTAAAAATCAAAGAATATCTAAATAATTTTGATAAAGTTGAAGTTAAAATAAGATACATTATTGAAAAAGACTATAAGACAAATTTACAACCGGTTATAACAGGTGAGATGATTATGGATGAATTAAATATAAAACCAGGACCAATTATTGGTATGATAAAAAATAAATTAAAAGAAGCTATTTTAAATGGTGATGTGGAAAATAAATATGAACCATTACATGAGTTGATGATGAATATAGTAGAAGATATGAAAAATAAATAGGTATATATATTGTAAAAAGGTAAAAATATATTAGTTATAAGATATATGTTTATGAAAAAATATATAAAAAATTTAGGAATATCTGCATCAATAATAGCAACAGCAAATATAAATAAAGCAAGTGAAACTGGAGAAGTAACTATAGTTTTAGATGGTGTTGAATACAAAAGTGAATTTAAATTTGATAAAAATTCTATTTCTGAGAAAGAAATTTATGATAAGTTATACACTAATGAAAAAAAATTTACTAATAATGGTGAAAATATAGAAGAAGATGCATTATTGTATATTCTTATTACAAATATAGAAAGTAATGGTTATGTTTATGATGAGAAAACAAAGCTTTATAATTTTGTTAAGTCTGAACCTTTAAAAATTCATTTAAAATCAAAAGATTATATTAAAATAGAATATACAGGAGAAAAACATTTAAAATATGAAAATGAAGATTGGATAATTAATAGTATTTTGAATTTTAGAACTATAAAAGAAATTTTTAAAGAAAATGAAGATTGGTTTACAGGTAAAGATTGTGGTACAAGTAATATAAATGGTGAAAACAAAGATAGTGAAACGAAATTTAAAGACATAGATAAAGGTAATGTTACAATAAAAATTGATTCTTCTAAAATTAAAGATAAAGAGTTTGCAACATGTATATTTAAGCCTACAGACAATGTGAAAACTATTAATAAAAAAGCATTGAATAATTTAAAAGATATTTCTTTAGATTTTAAAAGTAACTCACAAAATATTAACGCATTAAAGGCCAAATTTGATAATTATGAAATTGACGATAAAAAAATAATAACAGGACCATTTAAAATTAAAATTGATGGTACTGGAAATGAAATAGAATCTACTGCAGATGAAACAGATTTAAAAAGTGCAGAATTTATATATTTGATTGCTGATAAAAATACAATTAATCCATGTTTTTTACAAAAAGAGTTTAAATTTGAGATTGTTGGTGGTATAGATAATTATATAATTTCAGATGGAGACATAAAAAAAATACAAGAATCTTTAAATAATTTAAAAAATACTGAAGAAGTAACAGAAAAAGCAATTTTTGCTGAATTAAAGAAATTAGAAAAAGATATTTTTGTAGAAGGTGGAGTTGTAGAAAAAAATGTTAAATGTTATAAAGGTGATTCAAATAATGCTACTAAAAAAGATTTCGGAACAGATATAACAGTTAAAATAGATCCTAAAGCAATAAGGCAAGATAAGATTAAAATAAAATTAACACTTGGAGATATTAAAAATAACGAAAATATAAACTTAGATTCAGCTGTAGTAAATGCTATAAATGATAAACTTAAAGAAGTAAAATTTGGAATTAGTGTTAACGAAATATTGGCTATATTAAATGATAATACATTAAAAAGTTATTTTACAGAAGCTTTAGTAGATGCAGATATTTTAGATAATAATGGTAATGCATTAACACATAATGTATCAAAAAATTCAACAATAAAAATCAAGGCTGATAAGATAAAATCTGAATACTTTAAAAAAGTTCAAGAAAAAGATAAAAATAATGGTGAAAATAGTACGCAAAATGGAGATCAAAATAGTACTGAAACTGGAGATGGAGATAAAGGTAAAAAAGGAGGATATTGTGG
>Ga0310691_10004497_pt1 | contig 15669 bp, 20 predicted proteins | sample 176DNAGHGlowgp2_FD_203887 | JGI IMG/M metagenome (GOLD analysis project Ga0310691, IMG submission 203887) | Sheep rumen microbial communities from Palmerston North, Manawatu-Wanganui, New Zealand - 1766 DNA GHGlow gp2 (v2) (version 2) | ecosystem: Host-associated > Mammals > Digestive system >...
TTCGGCGTCACTTCCGGCGGCAGGAAACCGGGGCCGTTCAGTAAGCCCTGCTGGGCTGCCTTTTTCAGCTTCGCTTCCTCGCCTTTCAGCGCGTCCAGGATCGCCGCTTCCAGCGATGCCCGCAGCGTTTCGTCCGCCCCGTCCAGGCTTTGCATCAGAATGTCAACCGTTTCCCGGTTCACCTGGCCCATCTGGGCCAGCATCCGCGCCTGATATTCAAAGCTTCCGGGCAGTTCCGCGCCTTCCTGCAGGAAAGGAAAATATTTCGCCAGGTTGATCAGAATGCGGTCGGTGACAGCGCCGTACACCTCCGCCATGGCCCAGCTCATGTCATCCAGAAAAGACGGCCGCACGGGTTATCACTCCATCCCGCCAAACAGCTTTGTCACGTCTACGCTGTTCCCGACGCCTTCGGCTTTGATCTGAGAAAGCTCTTTTTTCGCTTCTTCTTCCGTCAGGCCCAGCACGTTTTCCATGAACCGCTTTTTGCTCATCAGGGACGCGCCAACAAGCATCACGCCTTGATTGATTTCGGCGTTCTTGTCTTCGATGATGCTGTCATCGAATTTTACGGAAACATTGTACCCGCCCGAAACAAGGCTTTCCACCGTCTGCCCTTCCCAGGTCAGGCCATAGCGCACAGCCAAATCAAGGATTGCGTGCACCATATCCACCAGGGCTTCCCGCATGTTGTTTTCGTGGGCCTTTACCGTTCCGTAGGTTTTGGAGTTTTCGGAAATGACCTCGGTCGCGGTTTTCATGCCCTTCTGCTGGTCAAAGGCCAGCGTGCCGGGGTCAAAGCCTACCTGGGAACAGAGAATGGACAATTCACCATTGATGCCCGTGATATGCGGGTCCACCCGCAAATCCACGCTGTTATCGTAGATTTTCAGGTCGTCCGGGTTATCGGTCGCCAGCGCTTCCCACACTTCATCGTCAGCATCGAAGTATTTCTGAGGCGGGCCGCTGGGGTTCAGGCCGGGAGCCTGCCGCATCACCCTGGCCGGGGCAATGATGCGCTTTTTGCCAAGCACGAATTCCCGCTGCAGGCTATCAAACATAATGTCCAGGCTGTGCAGCGTGTTCATGGCCGGGGCGTAAATGCTCATGCCAAGGGGGCTGTTGTCATCCGCGTAATTCGCGCCGAAGGGCTTCACGTATTGGAAATACGTCTGGTGCACGTCGGGAATTTCCGTCGCAGGGGACAGCAGCGGATACACCAGGTTCAGCGGATACCACCAGCCAAGGATGGTCTGCGGTTCTGCCGCGTCCTTGATGCGTTCCCTGTACAGATCATTTGTCACCCGGTAGGTTTCGCCGTCCCACTTGTGCCATTCAACCACGGAATAATAATAGCCGTCCTTTGCTTCCCGGTTAATGAAGATCGCACTGCGTACTTTCGCGTTATCCCACGCCGTGGGCACGAACTGGCCCGCCATGTGAAAGCTGATCCTGATCTTGCCTTCGCCCATGTCGTTGCCATTTTCGTCTTTCGGCACTTCTACCCATTCTTTCAGCGCACCGCCGCCCAGGGCAAGAGATTTTTCCACTAAGTCACCGAACGTTGGCCCGAAATGGTTTTCACAAAGAACATGCTGCAAAAACTCATTCAGCGGGTCGGGCTGCTTGCTTTCAGGATCATACACCTCGCTGGTCGCGGTGATCTTGCATTGCTCGTTCCACACATACCGCGCCATCTGGGAACAGGCCATTTTCCCGGCGTTCATCGTTGCCATTGTACGCTTTAGACCTTTCGGGTTGTTCAGCGTTTTCATTGGTACTTCATGCCACGCCTTGTAAAAGCCTTTATAGATCGCCTGCCAGGCGAAGATAAACAGCGTGTAATATTCCCGGAACGCGGGCACGCCGTCCAGCTCGAACACGTCTTTCTTGAATACTTCGGCGCTCTCCGCCACTCTGTTCACCCCGTTTCTGATCCTCTCCCGGATTCGGTCAAATATTTTCATCGGCTTACCACCGCCTTACAGGCCCCACAGGCCGTAGGTTTTTGCAAAATGGTTGTGCGCATAGCGCGTTTCGTCCATGCTGTGGTTGTAGGCGTCCACCGGATCGCCTTTGTCGTCGGCACAGTACAACCCGGCTTCCTTCACGAAAGGTTCCGTTCCGAACCGATCATCCTCCACCAGGAAGAACCGCCCGTCGTTCATGGCGCTTTGCAGCATTTCCACGCCCACTTTTAGGCCCTTCACGCTGCCCTTGATGTCGTGGCCGTTGTTGTCCGCGCCGTAGGTGTTCAGGCCCAGCTTTTCAATCTCAAGCCGCAGCGCCTTGCAAGCCGGGTCGATGTAGATTCCATTTTCGCGCACCCGGTACTTTTGCCGCATGTACGGCAGAAACTCACCCACAATGTGCCGCGCTTGGTCGCTCATGGCCATTTGCCCGCCGTCATACCGCCAATTGCCCACGCGGAAAAGCCGGTATTCCTTCGGCCCCGGCGCGTACCGTTCGCCCAGATACGCCACGATGTAAAACCCGATGCTGGTAGCGTCCGTGGTGCCGCCGTCACCGGCGGCGAAGGCTTCCACCACCGTCATGTTCTCCGGCAGCCTGGCAAGGATGTGCTTTTCCGGATTGAACATCCAGTAAATCACGCCCTCCGGGATCACGCGCAGGCCCAGCCAATCCCGCTTATACAAAAACGGGCTTTTCTTGCACGCCGTTTCGATTTCTTCCAACCGCTGCGGCGTTAAGATGGGATTGTCCTTGCACGTCCAATGTAGGAAACGGCAGTCCTGCACGTTCAAAACGTTCTTGATGCAGGGATCAGCGGGGGATGGCGGGTTCAGATCGGCAATGTGCCAGCGGTCCTTCGCCGCGTAGGTACGCCGGAAGCACTCCTGGATCATGTTGTCATGCAGCAGGTTGATTTCGCAGAAGTACACGCTGCCCAGGCTCATGCCCGTAATGGCCTTGTGGCTGTCCGCTTTGCCGCCGCCCTTCCAGTACACCTTCTTTTCCCCGTCCGGCAGCGTCAAAAGCAGATGCGCTCCGCTATCGTCATGGCTCACCCGGCAATGGCCTTTGAAGATGTGAAGCAGGCCCATGCCGTCCCCATCCATGATCAGCCGGTACGCCTGCTCTGCGCTGTACGCGGTGACCAGGTGCAGCGCGTCATGGCTTCTGATCAGATGCCGGGCAAAGCGCATGGTGCCCGCCGTGGTCTTGCCGCTGCGGGGTGTGCCCTCGTTCCAGTCCAGGGCATGGTCGAAGGGGGCCATGATCAGGGCTTTTTGTTTTTCTCCCCAGGTGATCATTTCCGCGCCTCTCTCTCCATGTCCATCAGGGATTCCAGCAGCTCATTCTTTCCGTCGGTCTGGGCCTCTGTCTTGACGGAATAGCCAAACTTGCTCATCCACAGGGGCGCCAGCTGCGGCGGGATCGTACCCACCTCAAATTTCGCCCTTGTGTCCGCCTCGCATTCCTCCCGTATGCGCGTGATAATGTCCCCGAAATCGGGATCGTTATCATAAATCTGATAAAATTTGGAACGCGCAAGGCCGATAAATACGCAAAAGCCCTCGATGGTATAGCTGATCCGCTTTTTGACCTTGGAGCTGACGAATTCGCTGTTTTTCGCGCTGAATTCCGTCACCGGCACTTCGTAATGATCGCAGTACTCTTTGAATTCCTCCCACAGCCGCGCCATCTGAGCGGCTGAACGGATTTTCCGCGGCCTGCCCCTATGCGCTGCCATAAGAAAAACCTCCTTTTCCCGAAAAACAAAAGAGCGCTTTTCGGCGCTCTTTTACTTTGCCATTATAGCACTTGCAATAGTCCGTTTTCGTCCGCAGTTTATTCGTTTTCTTTTGATATTAAAACTTAAAAGAACCCACCGCAGCGAAGGATGATGAAGTTGAGCACGGCAGCGATCACAGTTTTTGCAAAACTTTCAGTTCCTTCCTTCGGCTTACCATCGGCAATCAACGCCATGCCGATGCTCATGAAATTCAGCCCCAACATCACAAACTGAGGCCAGCCCCAAGGTCTGCTCTTCATTATTTTCCCTCCATCCATTTCATCACGTTTCGCAATGCCCGCCCATGAATGATATAAGTCTGTGTGCGCTCATAGCCCATTTTGTCCTGCACATCGGGCCAATCCAAACACTCAATATACCGCAGCGTCAGCACCGTTTTCTGCGCTTCGCTTTGCAGGCTGTTGATGGCCGCGCGGATTTCAGATAGGGCCTTGCTGATTTCGCCCAGGTCAAGGGCTAATTGTTCCTCCGCGTCCAGCTTCCCGGCGATGTCCTCCGCAAGCCGGTCATAGGCCCCGCCGCCGCCCTGGGTGTGAATGGGTTTCAGGCGCACGGTGCACGAAAGCGCCCTGTCTTGGGCGGCCTGGATGGAGCGCTGCAAAGATTCCTGCTGAATGCAAAGGTACTTGTACCGGGAAAGGAACGCCTTGGCCGGGTTCTCCGTGCGGAGGATCAGGTTTCTGTCCATGCCGTTCACCTGCCGCTGCTGCCGAAGCCGTTGTTTCCGCGCGTGCCGCCCGGAATATCGTCAACCTGTTCCAGCGTTACATAGCGCACGGGCAGAATCACCAGCTGGCTGATCTTGTCGCCCTGGGCCACCAGATAGGGCCAGGAGGAATGATTGTGCAGCGTCACCAGGATTTCACCCTTGTATCCTTCGTCGATCAGGCCCGTGGAGGTGATGCCGCATTTGCTGTTCAGCCCGCTGCGGCTCACCAGCAGGCCGCAGCAGCAGTGTGGCAATTCAATATGCACGCCGGTTCGGAAGGTCCGGTATCCGTGGGCGGGCAGGCTGCCGCTCTCCAGGGCGTACAGGTCCAGCCCCGCGTCGGTGTCGTGCACACGAACGGGCATTTTTGCGCCTTCATCTAGCTTTACTTTCATGGTTCCGCCTCCTGTACTCTTTCCAATCCGTCCCGGAAATCCATGCGGATGCCGAAACGGTCAAATACTTCTTCGATCATCTCCGCGCTGTCGATGGCGAAGATCACCTTTTCATCCGCCGCCTGCAAGGCCCGCAGCACCCGTTCCCGGCCAAAGCCGAATTTCTCATGCAGCGCCAGGCAGAAAGCGGCGTAACACTGCATCACCGCGCTTTCCACGCCCTGCTGGTATCCTTCCGCCTTGCATTTTTTCAGATCCTCCACCGTCAGACCATTCTTTGCGATGGCGTTCATCAGCTTTTCATGGCCCATCTTCTTGTAGGCCGGCAGGCTCTTTTGATAGGCCCTTCTCTGTGCCCGGTTCATGGTTCAGCCCTCCTTCGGCGGTTCAGGCCACTTCACCGCTTGTCCGCATTCATTGCAATATTTGGGTAAATAATTCTGTAATACCAGCCCTTCGCTGTTTGCCATTACAACCAGCGATTTGCCGCAATTATCGCAGGCATAGAAAATCTTATCATAGGCCACAGCAAATCTTGGCGGTTTCGGTTCCTGCGCTTTCAGCGCTTGAATCCCCGCGTCAATCGCTTCCAACCTTCTCCTGTCAAATCCTTCGTCTCCACCGTGGATATATTCTTTAATGCTTCCAAGCCATTCCGAAGCTGTTTTGTTATCCATACCACTTCACCTTCTCCCTTTGTTCCTCCGTGGGCCGGGCAGTCCAGCAGCGGGCGTTTATTGAGTATTCCTCTTGTTCTGCCAACAGTTCAAAGGGATTGTCTTTGTTGTTTGTGTATGGCGAACTCCAATAAGATTTGTCATCCACCTCATAGCGGATGAAAGGATCGATTTCCTCAATTCCCTTTACCTCAAGAAAGCAAATCTCGGCTTTCATCATTTCACCATACGTCATTACCCTGGGTTCCAGCGATTTCAGCAGGAATAAAGCGTCTTTTCGCAATTGAGTAATTTTGCACAAATGGACGATACCTTGATCGTCTCTCCATTCGTGATTGTAGGGGCATTCCTTGCATGGCTTTCCACTGTAATTATCGCTTTGGCTGCAACATTCCAGCCCCTTAATCACCTTTCCCAGTTCAACCATTGTCCTTACCATCTTTTGGCAGCTCAGGCAGCGGCAGCCAATGGGTCACTCTCCAATACGCCCGGTGCCCATTCATGATAAAATGGTCTGAGAATGAAACGACGGTAATGTGCCTGTAATGCCCCGCCTCGATGGCAACGACCAGGTATTGCCCCCGGGCTTGCGGCAGCCGGTTCTTGACGCTGATCCATTTATCCATTGTGTTCCTCCTTCGCTTTTTTGAGCGCCTGCCGGGTCCAGTCCTGCGGCATGGTAGACAGATATTCCACAACGACCACTCCCGCGCTTTTCTTCACCGTGATTTTTTTCACGTTGATTTCTCCCCGTCCGGCCAGGGCGTTATAAGCGCTCATCACGGGCCGGGTGAGGGATGGCAGGGGCCACACGTCCACGCAGGGGATGTTTGGTTCCGCCTGGCGCATCGGCGCTTGTGTGCTCATCCTGCCGCCTCCTGGATTTCCTCGGCGAAAACATAAATGCCGGGCGTTTCGCTGTAAAACTTTTCGATGATCTCGCTGGCCACCTGAGCATCGTCCCGCCAGAAGCCCGCCTGGGTCATGCAGTCCTTGAACAGCTTCTGCAGGTTGTCGGTGTCGGGTCGTGTGGTCTTGTATTGGCCGTCGTGGCTGTCCTTGCGCAAGGGGAAGCACCATTTCACCACCAGCCGTACAGCCCCTTCCATGGGCCTGTCAGGGGCCAGGGCGCAAAGGTAGGAAAGAAACTTCTGCTTCGCGTCGTTCAGCTGCGGCGTGTTGTACACCTGCGCCCGCTGCCCCGGCCTGCCGGTGATCCGGTGCATCTGGGCGGTCACGGTCGGCGGGATCATGGGGAGGAAAAAATTTTTTTGCATTATCGTTTGGCTCCTTTCCATGTCTTTGTTACAGGGTCGTAGACAATAAAGCCTTTGGAATTTGCCATATCAAATAGCTTTTGCCTGACACTTGGAATCTTCACCAGATAAGCGGCAACCTCACTTGCCATGATATCGAATTCATCATAGGGCTGATGTTTCAGGGGCGGCATTTTTGTGGCCGGTTCCAGGAAACTATAATCAAGATATTTTGGCATTTTTTCCCATCTCCTTTTTCCTCACGCGCGGGGTCAATCGGCTGTCTCGTACGTCGGCGTCGACAAACAGGGCGGGAGCGTCAGCGGGAGGAGAAAGGGGCGAAGCATGAGCCCCTTCTCCCCGCCCCTGTGTCGCGTCGCGTATCGAGACGAGACGACAGTCCGCTAAAATATTACAGAGTAATATTTTGTCGCGTCGCGCTGTCGCGTGCGATTGAATGAAAAATTTACATTGCGTCGTGTCGCGTGCGACGTGCGATAAACTGTAATTTTTTACAGTCCGTCGCGCAATTTCAAACACGATGCACTGTCATTCCGTCGCGCTTGTCGCGTCGCACACATGGCCTGTTTTCTTTTCGATTGCATAGCCGTTTTCCCTGATCCATTTCCTCACGGTATCTTCTTTCGCGCCCATGTATTCGGCCAGGTCCTTGACGGTGCAATTCTCCCCGCCGTTGGCAAAAAGCAGCGCGTTTCTCAGCTCTTCTTTCTTGCTCAGCTTGGCGGCTTTCGCCTTTTCCTTCCGGGCGGATTGCGCCTTGTAGATGCTGCCGTGCTTTTCGCCGTTAGCCGCTAAATCCTTGAGGATGCCGGTTTCATCCGCCTTGTGCGCCGGGTAATCGAACCACAGATACCGGGGCGACAGCGGCGCGAATTCCCGCAGCACGCCTTCGACCCGCCAGCCCGTGCGGAAGCGCACAGGCCGCTGGTTCCGCTCGATCTGCTCCTGCAAGAAGTGATAGGTGGGCGGGTTCAAAAGGCGTTCACAGGCCGCCAACAGGGAAACATGGCTGCATTCCTCGTCCTGGCTGATTTCCTCTCGCCAGTTGGGCACGCAGTTTTTCAGGTACTGCATGCAGGTTTCCCGGGTGACGCGGTTCAGCATTTCGTCCCTGGTCTGCGTCGGAATTTCCAGCTCGATCATGTCCAGCAGCGCGTCCGGGTCCCGGGCGAATACGCCGCTGCCGCTGGCCCGGTCCATGCTGTTTTTCTGGCCCTGGCTTCCCTTGCTGTGATGGTGGCAGTAGATCACCGCGCAGCCCAACTCCGTGGCGATCCGGTCGAACTGGTTGCAGAACGCGGCCATCTGGTCGGCGCTGTTTTCATCGCCGGTGATCACCTTGTAAATGGGGTCGATGATCACGGCGGTATAGCCTTTTTTCTGGGCCCGGCGGATCAGCTTTGGGGCCAGCTTGTCCATGGGGCAGCTGCGCCCGCGCAGGTTCCACACGTCGATGGCGTCCGGGTTCCGTGGCTGAATGCCCATGGCCTGGTATACCTCCTGAAATCGGTGCAGACAGCTGGCCCGGTCCAATTCCAAATTCACATACAGCACGCCCCCGGTGGCGCACTTGAAGCCCAGCCAGGGCACGCCCTCGGCAATGGCAATGCACAGCTCGATCAGCGCGTAGCTCTTGCCCGCCTTGCTGGGGCCGGAAAGCAGCAGCTTGTGCCCTTTGCGCAGCACGCCCTGAATCAGCTCCGGGGCCAGCTCCGGCAGGTGCTGCAGCTGTTCTTCCAGGTTCTCCATGTCCGGCAGATCGTCGTTCAGGCCCTCAATGTATTCCTTCCAGGCCGGGAAGCTGTCGCACCCCACGTTTTCGCACAGGATGTATTGGGGCTTGCCCTTCCTGGTCACGCCGGGCATCCGGGAAAGGCGGCTGGGGTTCCGGTTCTGCTTGTCGATTTCCATGCCGTTTTTCTGGCAGACGGTATAGAGGTAATCCACCCGCTGCCGGTATTCGGCATAATCCGCCGCGTCGATTTTCACAATGGCGTGAATGCTTTTTCCGCCGGAATGCACCATCACGGCAATGGGCAATTGCAGCTCCAGCATCAGGCTGTATTGGCGGGCAATGTCCAGGGTGTCGCTCTCCACCAGGGCGTAGCGGTATTCGGTCACGTTGTCATTCTTTACGCCTTTTCCGTCCAGGGGATTGAAGCGAATCCATGCGCCTGTGTCCTGGTCCCAGTCGCCCAGCACGCCGCCCAGGTCGCCGCCGCACTTGTTCAGGGCCTCGATCAATTGGCCCGCCGTCCGGTCATAGCTGCCTTTGGTGGGCACCCGCCTGCCGTCGTCGGTGGTGTAGCTCTCGGTCACATAGCCCACATTGTCGGTGCTGTCAAAGAGCAGGGAAAGATACCTGGTCAGCTGCTTTACACCGTCGAAGGGTTCAGGCGGGGCGGGAATGTCCTTTTCTTCCAGCCAGGCGCTGTCAATCACTTTCAGGTCGTCCCCATGCCCGCCGATCACGTCGTCCCAGCCGATTTCAGCGTCCGGGCCGCTGTTTGGCCGCCAGCCCTGGTCCATGGCGTATTGAACGATGGTGCCGCCGGTGACGGGCGTTCCCGCACCGTTAAAGCTCTGCCATTTTTTCAGGCATTCGCCGGGGTGATATCGGGCCGTGTCCCGGGCGCTCCATTGTTCCCAGGTTTCCGGGCCGTAGCCCTCCAGTTTCAGCGCCATGCCCACGTTGGTCCAGGCTTGGTAATCCAGCCGGGCGGGGTCAATGTGCTGGAGGGCTTCCAGGATGTTCAATCCATCTTGCATTGTTCTTCTTCCTTTACAATGTCGAATATCGTTATCTGCGCTTTTTCCTTGTCCAGCCTGTCCTTGGCCTTCTTGAAATACGTCGGATCGATCTCGAATCCCCATGCCTGATCAAACCCCGCCCGATGGCAGGCCACCAGGCTGGTTGCACTGCCCGCGTGCGTATCCAAGATTTTCATACCGGGCTTTGCGTACCGGCTCAGAATCCATTGATATAGCGCCACGGGCTTTTGCGTCGGGTGGAAGCGCGTTTCATTTGCGGACCCTTGCGGTGCCGCTTCAAACACTTTTGCATTTCCTGTAAAACTCGTCCAGGCATATTCCGCCATTGCCATGCTGAAATATTCGCTAATGGTCAGTTTGCGCCATACCAGAAAACATCTTGTCGGAGGCAAATCGAAGTAATTTCCACCCCATATAATCTGGTCGCGTGAGACGCGGAAAAGCTCGTCAAAGTATTCTTTCCCCGGTGCAACGTCCCACGCAATGATTTTTTTGCCGTACTTTTCTGCCCATGTTCCGCCTGTTCTCTCAACGTCCCGAGGTGGTATTTGTCCTTGCCGTGCCACCCCCCCCGGTAAATTCTGGTGTTTGTACCGGTCGAAGCGTTGTCCGAAGCGGTTCCACTTTCTTGTATTGGTCGAACCATCCCCCGAATCGTACCCCCCCCCGATTTTGGAATTGCCATCGCCATAGGGAGGATCGACAATCGCCAGATCGAAAAACTTGTCCGGGAAGCGTTTCATGCCGTCCATGCAGTCCATCAAGTACAGGCCCGGCGGCATAAGATAGTTTTCTGCCATTTTTTTACCACCATCCATTCCCAACGGCCAGCCCGCCGTCTGCCGTCTGGTACACTTCCGGTTGATAGCTGCCAGGTGTTATATCCCGGGGCACGCGCCAGCCGTTGGCGGCGATCCGGTCAATCAGGTTCTTCGCGCTGTCAAAGGTCCAGGTGCCCACGTGCTGAAAGCCTCTTCCTTCCAGGAAGCGGATTTGCTTCGGCGTGGTCAGGCCCTCGCTCTGCCGTTTGTATAGCCGGTCAATCAGCAGCTGCGCTTTTCCCGCGTTGTCGATTTCATCCGGGAAAATGCCGCGCTTTTCCAGCAGCGCTTTCTGCTTGTCGCTGGGCGGTGCCATCTGCCAGCCGAAGGCGGGCACGTAGCCGGAAAGGTCCTCCGCCGCGATGCTCATTTCAAACTGCAGCGGGTCCACCAGGGCGCGCTTCCGGCGGCGCATTTCCTGGAGGGTTTTTGCCAGGGCTTCTTCCCGCTGGATCAGCACATCCTGGCTGGCCTGCTTTTCCGCTGCTTCCAGGTCCATGGGTTCCCCTGGCGCGTCGTTCAGGTTCTCGGTCATTTTGTCGGCCACTTCCGGGGTTTCGCAAATCAGGTGCGCCGGGCGGCACAATTCATGGCGGCTGGTGTGCCACAGGAAATCCAGCAGCAGCAGGTTTTCCTTTCCCGTTTCCGGGGAAAGGCGGGTGCCGCGACCCACCATCTGGCAGTACAGGCTGCGTACCTTGGTAGGCCGCAGCACCACGATGCAGTTGACGCTTGGGCAGTCCCAGCCCTCGGTCAAAAGCATGCTGTTGCAAAGCACGTCATATTCTCCCCGGTCAAAGGCGCTCAGGATTTCGGCGCGGTTCTCGCTTTCGCCGTTCACCTCCGCCGCCCGGAAGCCACGAGATTGCAAAAGGTGACAGAATTTCTGGCTGGTCTTGATCAGCGGCAGGAATACCACCGTTTTCCGGTCGGCGCAGTGCTTTTTCATTTCGTCGGCGATCTGCTCTAGGTACGGGTCCAGCGCCGTGCCCACGTCGGCCAGGGCATAGTCCCCGCTTTGGGTTTTCACGCCGGAAATGTCAATATTCAGGGGCACCGTCATGGCCTGGATGCGGCACAGATACCCTTCCTTGATGGCCCGTGGCAGGGTGTATTCATAGGCCAGAGAATCAAAATACTGGCCCAGGTTGCGCATGTCGCTGCGGTCCGGTGTGGCGGTCACGCCCAGCACCCGCGCCCCGTCGAAATGCTCCAATACCCGCTGGTAACTGTCCGTCAGGCAGTGATGCGCTTCATCAATGATGATGGTGGAAAAATAGTCCTCCGGGAATTTGTTCAGTCGGTTTTCCCGCATCATGCTTTGCACGCTGCCCACCACCACCCGGAACCAGCTCCCCAGGCAGCTTTCCTCTGCCTTTTCCTTGGCGGTCATCAGGCCGGTGCTTTTCTGCAGCTTGTCCGCAGCCTGGTTCAGCAGTTCATCCCGGTGGGCCAGGATCAGCACCCGGTCGCCCATCTTCACCCGGTTTTCGGCGATCTTGCAGAACACGATCGTTTTCCCGCAGCCGGTCGGCAGCACCAGCAGCGTTTTCTTTCGCCCCTCCTGCCATTCTTCCTCAATGGCGGAAACGGCTTCGTTTTGGTACGGTCGTAAATTCATAATAGTTCTTCTTCCTTTCTCCCTGGAAGGGGCAGGAGGTGATGAACCTCCTACCTCCTACTTGTTCTCAAAACCGTCCCGGCGTGAAGCTCTGCTGCTGGGTCTGCTGTGGCGCTGCCTGCGCCTGCGGGGCCTGGCCGCGCTCGTAAAACTTACGAATTTCGTTGCTCTGACGGGGCTGGCCATCGTTCCCCGTCCAGGTGCGCACGCCCACCTTGCAGGTGCCGCTGCTGCCTACCACCTGCCCCCAGTTGGGCCGTAGCTGCTCCCCGTGCTGCCGTTGCCCGATGGCGGTAAAGAAGGCGCACAGCATACCTTCCGTTTTCCGGTGAAGGAACAGGTTGTGGATGATCTGCGTGCGGTTGATGCCGTCGCTTACCTCCAGCGTCAGCACGGCCTTATTGCAGGGCGGCAGCCTGTCGCTGCCGTTGTGCCGGGCGCGCTCAAATTTCACCACCGTGAAATTGTAATCACCCTCCGGCAGTAGGGTAAATTCACTGTCATGCTCGATCACGTCGTCCCAGCCGATTTCTTGGTTCATGTTATTGGGGATATATTCGCTCATTTCATTTGCCTCCTATTCATTCAAAAGAGCATACAGCTCTTTGGCTTTCACGCTGCGGCAGTGATCCACTTCTTCTTTTTTGATGGGGGTGTAAGGGTTAATCATTTCCTTTACTTCGTCCAGGGTGTAGCCGTCTTTCTGCCAGGTCATGCCGCGCTGGCGGCGGCGCCATTCAAGCAGCTGCATATCAATGCCTGTTGCCAGGCTGATCTGGTGAAAAGCAAAACGTATTTCAGCCATCAGAATGGCCCTCCTTTCCGGTTATCCATGCACATCTGTTTCACCTGGGGCCATGCGCCGATCAGCACGCCCTGCACGAAATCGGCGGGATATTTGGCCCAGGGCGTATCCAGGGGGAAATAACCGCGCTGGGCAATGGCCGCTTTCACTTCATCCGGGTGGATGCCGTCCTGCCGCATCAAATCAGCCAGGGCAGATGGAACATTGAAGTAAATATCCGGCTGTTGCGGGACTGCCTGCTGCTGCGCGTTTTCCTGCGCTGCCGGTGCGACCTGCGGAATGGGCAGTTCCTCCTGCGCCTGGATCGTGGGCGTGGGTTTGCTGCCGATGGGGGCAAACAGCGCGGCCACCTGGTTAAAGTCAAAGGGCATTTCATCGGGCAGCCCCTGGCGGTTTTTCGCGTCCCAGCATGGATGATGGGTCGTGTACATCACCCGCTGGCCGCCCGCCGCCTTGTGCTTTTTGCCGTCCTTGTCCGTGGCGTACACCATGGTTTTGTAGTTGGCAAACAGCAGCACGTCGCACCATTCCTTCACCAGCGGGGCCACCTTCTTGCTCATTTTCAGCTCCCACCGGTCGTAAGCGCCCAGTTCGTCGGGCTGCTCAAATTTCCGCATCATGGCGTGGGCGGTAAATCCCACGTGCACGCCCCGGTCGGCGATCTCCTGCATGATGTTCAGCAACTTCCCGAATTCCTCATAGAGGTACACATAGCCCTTCCCGTATCCGGCGTCCTCGATGCTGGCCATGGGCTTGCCGTTGACGGGATGGGAGGCGCATACAGCGTCCATGCACAATCGTTCCGCCCAGTCCGCCGTGTCGATCACCAGCGCGCCGAATTCCTGCGCGTTGTCCCGCACGTGCTCCGCTTCCTGGATCAGCATCTGCCAGCTGGTGGGCTTGGGAAGCCTTGGCACGTCCATGCTGGCGGTGCTGCCTTCTGTGTCGATGTACACGATGCCGGGAATGTGGCTGGCAAAGGTGCTTTTCCCGATGCCTTCCGGGCCGTAAATGCAGAATTTCAGGCCCTTGGGGATGATTCCGCGTGTGATCTGCATCAAAATTCACCTGCTTTCCATTTGGCGGCAATCTGTTTTCCCGCCTGTTCAGCGTATTGATCCGTGTAGGTTGCCACAGCGCCATCCTCGATGATGATCTGGCATTCCCCGCCGGTGCTCACGCGGGTGCAAATGGCCTGCAGCCCTTCCGCCTCCAGCCAGGCGCCGAATTCCGCCAGGGTGTCCGGGTCCATTGCCTCGGTCTTGTCCATCAGCACAAAGCCGCATTTGGGGTTGATGGCCCGCACGATTGCAACGGCCACCCGCATTTGCTCGCTGCTGCTCATGCAGTCCCATGCCTTGCCGTGATAGAGCAGCTCGCTGTTTTCCACGGTCAGGCCCGGCAGCGGCAGGTTCGCGCCTTTGAGCAGGTCCGTCCTCTCCTGCCGGATGCGCTCGATGTCCGCCGTCATGGCGTCGTACTGGGTGCGAAGCGCTGCCGCGTCTTCCATGGCCTTTTCCTTGTCCAGGTTGGCCCGTACCTTGCGGTTGGTTTCGTCCACCTGGCGGATGCTTTCTTCCAGCTCCGCCGTGCTTTCGTCCTGGAGCTGGGCGGCGTCCATTTTCGCCGTTGCCAGATCATTAGCGATTTGCTTAAAGGATTCTTCCGCTTCCTTCTTCTGCTTGATCAGCGCGGTAATCTGCGCGCTGAGGGATTCAATTTTCTGCACCAGGATGCCGTTCTGCTGAACCAAAAGCGCCACATTATCCCGCTTTTTCTGGTTCTCTGCGTTCCGGAGAAGAATGGCCTGCTGCCGCTCGATCAGCTCCCCGGCGCTCACCGGCGCTTCCGGCACGCCGGGAAAGGATTGCATTTCCTGGGCATACTTCATTTTCTGGTCGGCAATCTGGCCAAGGGCGTGCCGACGGTTGTAAAGCTGCTGTTCCTGGTCGTCCAGGCGCTTCACTTCTTCTTCCTTCCCAATGATTCTGAGCAGTGTCAACGCCTTTTCCTTCCCGGTCTGGGCCATGAAGCGCGGCAGGTCCAGCGCCAGGCGTTCCACGAATTCATCCAGCAGCGCCTGCCCTGCCCGCTTGCCGGTTGGATCGGTGACCTTTAAGGCGCTGTTCTTGCCGTCCCGCTCCACCACGATGCCGTTATCCAGCTCCACGTGCAGCCGGGGAGGAATCACGCTGCCTTCCCGCTGTGCGGCGCTGGGGCGGTACTTTTCCCCGCCCAGCGCCCAGGCGATGGCGTCCAGCACGCTGGTCTTGCCCTGGCCGTTTTTCCCGCCGATTACCGTCAGCCCGTTCTGCGCCGGGGCCAGTTCCACGGCCTTCACTCGTTTTACATTCTCGATTTCAAGCTTTGTGATTTTCATTTGCTTCTACCTCCGTGAATTCCCCGTCTTTCAGCTCATACCAGGTATCGGGTTTGATCTTTTCGCCATCTACAACGGCAGCGGCCCATTTGTAAATATCATAATTGTTGACGTTTTCTTCGGCGATCACCAGCACAGAGCCCAGCCCCCCGCGTACCTTTACATGGTTACCTCTGGCGCAGGCCAGCCCATTCTGGCCCACGGATGACGATCCTCTGGAAATGGCGCTGCCATAATTCCCGGCTGCGGCACTGCCACTCTCACCGGCTGCGGCGATGCCACGAAAACCGGCTGCGGCGCTGCCACTCTCACCGGCTGCGGCGATGCCACGAAAACCGGCTGCGGCACTGCCACTCTCACCGGCTGCGGCGATGCCACGAAAACCGGCTGCGGCGCTGCCACTCTCACCGGCTGCGGCGATGCCACGAAAACCG
>Ga0310691_10004498_pt1 | contig 15663 bp, 15 predicted proteins | sample 176DNAGHGlowgp2_FD_203887 | JGI IMG/M metagenome (GOLD analysis project Ga0310691, IMG submission 203887) | Sheep rumen microbial communities from Palmerston North, Manawatu-Wanganui, New Zealand - 1766 DNA GHGlow gp2 (v2) (version 2) | ecosystem: Host-associated > Mammals > Digestive system >...
AGTACAGCCACATGAGCACGATGCCCAGCAGGAGATAGGTGCCTCCTTCGTAGAGTTGGGTGGGATGGCAGGGAACGGTTTCTCCGTTACGCTGGAAGACAAAACCCCAGGGAAGGCTGGTGGGACCTCCGTAAATCTCTGAATTGAAGAGGTTTCCCAGACGGATGAAGCAGGCTGCGAAAGCGACCGGAATCACCAGATGGTCCAACACCCAGACGTAGTCGAAGTCGTTCTTCTTGCCATATTTCCGGGCATACCACCAGATGCCCAGGAGGATGGCGATGGTGCCGCCATGGCTGGCGAGACCCCCCTTCCAGGGCATGAAGATTTCCCAGAAGCCCTGCCAGCTGCCCAGATAATAGTCCGGCTGATAGAAGAGACAGTGCCCCAGGCGGGCGCCCACGATGGTGCAGATAAGCAGCATGTACAGCATGGGGTCCAGAAGGCTTTCATTGATTTTTTCGCGGCGGAAGAAACTGCGCATGATATACCAGCCCAGAATGAACCCGCTGACAAACAAGACCGAATACCACCGGAGTTCGATGCCTCCCAGGTGGAAGATGACAGGGTCTATGTTCCAATTGACTACCAAATATTCCATAGACCACAAAGATAGCAAAAATAATGCGGAACAACGGTTTTTCGCCCCGAAATCGCAAGTTTTAAAGAGTATTTTAAAAAGATGTGGTGGCAGGTGTAATTTTTGTAGTAAATTTGCGGCTTAATTTAGTTAGTATGCAAGTGAAAAAATTGATTTTGTTGCTTTTGCTGCTCGCCCCTTCGGCGGCATGGGCACAGTACCAGGGGACGGAGCGCCCCGTGACGGATACGGCCCTCGTGATCAGCCTGGACGACGCACTCAAGATAGCTCTTTCGGAAAACACCTCCGTGAAAGTGGCCGATATGGAAATCCAGCGGCAAAAGTATGCCCGGAAAGGAGCCTATGGCGCTCTTTTCCCGCAGATAAACGCTTCGGGCATGTACAGTTTTGCCATCCAGAAGCAGAAGGTGTTCTTCGGCTCGGACGACAGCAGCAGTTCTTCCGGAAGCGGGGGAGGCGGCATGGCTTCCATGATGGCCGGCCTGATGGACCCTATCATGTATTACATCGAACAACTCTATGAGGCTACCAGCACGCCGTTCATCCCCTATGTCCCCACGCCCAGCGAGGGAACCACCACTTCCAGCAGCGACCCCATCGAGATGGGCCGCCGCAACCAGGTGACCTTCGGCCTCAGCGCCTCCATGCCCCTGGTGAACCTTCAGTTATGGGAAAGCCTCCGCATCACCGGAGACCAGGTGGAACTGGCCGTGGAAAAAGCCCGCGAGTCGCGCCTGGGAACGGTGTCTTCCGTGAAACAGGCCTATTTCGCCGTCCTCATGGCCAAGGCCTCCTACGAGGTGTACAACGCCGTTTTGGAGAATGCGGCCCGCAACCTCAAACTCACCGAGAGCCGCTACAATGTGCAGAAGGCTTCGGAAATGGACCTGGCCCGTGCCAAGAGCACTTATGCCGCCGCCATTCCCAATCTCTATAATGCCGAGAATTCCATCCGTCTGGGCCTCTGGCAACTCAAGGCCGTGATGGGGCTGGACCTGGACCGCGCCATCGACGTGCAAGGCCGCCTGTCCGACTATTCGGAGCACATGTTTTATGATATCAACGAGGCCGAGGTGGCAACGCTGGACCGCAACTCCCAGATGCAGCAACTGGCCATCCAGGCCGAAACCCTGGCCAAGCAGATCCGCATGCAGCAGTATGCCTATGTCCCTACCCTGAACATGCAGCTTTCGTACAACTATTACACCCAGAGCGACAAGTTCAACCTGAGCCAGTGGAAGTGGCTGCCGTCCAGCACCATGGTGTTCTCGCTCACCATCCCCATCTTCTCCGGCGGACAGCGGTACCACACCATCCGGCAGACCCGCGTCCAGGCCGACGAACTGGAACTTCAGCGCAAGAATACCGAGCGGCAGCTGCGGATCGGCATCCGCCAGAGCCTCTCCACCATGGAAACGGCCATGCGCACGTACGACGCCGCATCGGCCGCGCTCAAGAGCGCCGAAAAGGCCTACGACATCGCATCCAAGAGTTACGAGGTGGGAAAGACCACGTTCACCGATCTGAACAACACGGAACTCACCCTCACCCAGACCCGTCTGCAGCAGGTGCAGGCCATCTACAATTTTGTCGTTGCCAAGGCCGGCCTGGAGCAGACGCTTGGTTACGATTTCACTGAAGAAAAATAAAGAGAAACGATATGAAAAAGAACTTTGCCATTTTGGCCGTCCTGGCTGCCGCCCTTTCCTGCGGCGGCAACGGATCCCGTAAAGCCGAAGAGGCGGCGGCCGTTCCCGCAGAGGTGATTCCTAATGTGGAAGTGGCCGTGGCCCAAGCCCGAAACGTACCCCAGGAAATCACTTACGCTTCCACGGTGGAGCCCTATGCCGTGAACAATATCATGCCCCAGCAGGGCGGACGCATCCGCAAAATCAACGTGGAAGTGGGAGACTATGTGTCCAAAGGCCAGATCCTGGCCGAGATGGACCGCCTCCAGTTGGACCAGTTGGCCCTCCAGATCCAGAACGACGAAATCGAATACCAGCGCCTGAGGAGCCTCTACGAGGAAGGCGGCGTCTCCCAGAGCGATTTCGAAGCGGCCGAACTGGGCTACAAGGTGCGCAGGACCAACTACCAGAACGTAGAGGAAAACACCATCCTGCGCAGCCCCATCACCGGTTTTGTGACGGCGCGCAATTTTGACGCCGGCGACATGTTCGCCATGTCGGCCCCGCTGTTCACGGTCCAGCAGGTGGTTCCCGTGAAACTGCACGTGGGCATTTCCGAAAGCGAATACGCCAAAGTGAAAAGGGGAGACCAGGTGACCCTCACCGTCGATGCCCTCCCCGGCCGCAGTTTCTCCGGCAAGGTGGACAGGCTCTATCCCACCATCGATGCCGCCACCCATACCTTCAAGGCCGAGGTGGTGGTCAGCAATGCCGACAAGGCCCTCCGTCCGGGCATGTACGCCCGCGTGACGGTGAACTTCGGCGACCGCCGTTCCGTGGTGGTTCCCGATCAGTGCCTCGTGAAGCAGGAAGGCACCGGCACCCGCTTCATCTATGTCCTGCAGGCCGACGGTACCGTGAGTTACGTTCCGGTGAAGACCGGCCGCCACATAGGCGCCGAATATGAGATTACCGAAGGCCTCTCCGACGGCCAGACGGTTGTAGTTAAAGGCCAGGCCGCCCTCAAGGACGGTGTGAAGGTGAACGTGCTATGAGTATCTACAGAACTGCAGTAAACAATCCGGTCACCACGGGGCTGCTCTTCCTGGCGTTCGCCATCTTGGGCTTTTTCGCCCTTACGCGGCTGCCGGTCGATAATTTCCCCGACGTGGAGTCCAACGTCATCATGGTGATGAGTTCCTATCCCGGCGCATCGGCCGAAGATGTGGAGAACAACCTTACCAAACTGTTGGAAAACTCCCTCAACGGTGTGGCCGACCTTAAAAACATCACGTCCAATTCCCGGGAGAACATTGCCGTCCTTACCCTGGAGTTCGAGTACGGAACAGACATCGACGAAGCCACCAACGACGTCCGCGACAAGTTGGACATGATTTCCCAGACGCTGCCGGACGGGGCTTCGCTGCCCTTCCTGTTCAAGTTCAGCGTGGACGACATGCCCATCATGATCATGGCCGCCACGGCCGGTCCCAGCGTATCGGCCCTGGACAAGATTCTGGACGAGAGGGTGGCCACGCCGCTGGCCCGCGTGTCCGGTGTGGGTACGGTGTCGGTGGCAGGCGCCCCCAAGCGTGAGATCCAGGTCTATTGCGACCCGGCCAAACTGGAAGCCTACAACCTGTCCATCCCCGCCATTTCCCAGATTATCGCCGCCGAAAACCGGAACATCCCTTCCGGCAGCATCGACATCGGCTCGGACACCTATACCCTCCGCATCAAGAAGGAGTTCCAGGACCCCTCCGAACTGCTGGATGTGGTGCTGGGCAGTTTCAACGGCGGCACCATTTACCTCCGGGACGTGGCCCGCGTGGTGGATGACGTGGAGGAAAAATCGCAGGAATCCTATACCAACGGCACCCGCGGCGCCCAGATCATCATCCAGAAGCAGTCGGGCTACAATACCGTCGAGGTCATCCGCAAGGTGAAGAAGGAGATGGTCGCGCTGGAGCGCAACCTTCCGGCCGATGTCCACATCACCACGGTGGTGGACAACTCCGACAACATCCTCCGCACCATCAACTCCCTCAAGGAGACCATCCTCATCACCTTCCTGGTGGTGATGCTGGTGGTGTTCCTCTTCCTGGGCCGCCTGAAGGGCACCCTCATCGTGGTGCTCAGTATCCCGATCGCCCTCCTGGCCTCCCTCCTGTACCTCTTTGCCACCGGCAATACGCTCAATATCATCTCCATGAGCGCCCTGTCCATCGCCATCGGCATGGTGGTGGACGATGCCATCGTGGTGCTGGAGAACGTGACGTCCCACCTGGAACGGGGAGAGAAGCCCAAGGAGGCCGCCGTCCACGGAACCTCCGAGGTGGGTATCTCCGTCATCGCCTCCACCCTTACGATGCTGTGCGTGTTCCTGCCGCTGACCATGATTTCCGGCATGGCCGGCATCATGTTCAAGCAGCTCGGCTGGATCGTGTCCATCATCATGATCGTGTCCACCACGGCCGCCCTGACGCTGGTTCCGATGCTGTGCTCACAACTGATGGACAACAAGCCCACGACCAACAAACTCTACAAGGCGGTGTTCGGTCCCGTGAACAAGGCCCTGGACGCCGTTTCGGCCGGTTATTCCCGCCTCATCGGCTGGTGCATGAACCGCAAGAAACTGATCCTTGTGGGGGCGCTGGTCATTTTCGGCGCCGTGCTGGCCATCTACATGCCGCGGATGAAGACCGAGTACTTCCCCAATGCCGACTCCGGCCGCATGCAGGCCACCATCGAACTGCCCATCGGTACGGCGCAGGACGTGACACGCGACGTGGCGGCCCGTATCTACAAGAAAATCGCCGAGGACATTCCCGAGATCAAGGTGATGAGTTACCGCTTCGGCCAGGCCGATTCCGACAACGCCTTCGCCTCCATGCAGCAGAACGGCACCTACCTCATTTCCATGAACATCAATGTGGGTTCCATGGAAAACCGTAAGCGCAGCGTGAGCGAACTGGCCGACATCGTCCGCGCCGACCTCCGCCTCTTCCCGGAAATCAACAAGTTCAACGTGAGCGAGGGCGGTGGCATGGGAGGCCGCGCTTCCGTCCAACTGGAAATCTACGGCTACGACTTCTCCGATACGGAGACGGCCGCCCGCGCCGTACGTCAGCGGATGATGGACAGCGGACTCTTCGCCCAGGCCATCCTCTCCCGCGACCAGTACACCCCGGAATACGAGGTGGACTTCGACCGTGAGAAACTGGCCCTCAACGGCCTGTCTTCCGTGACGGCCGCCGCCGCCGTATCGGCCGCCATGTCCGGCTCGGTGGGCTCCTACTACCGGGAGGACGGTGAGGAGTACAACATCCGTGTGCGCTACGCTCCGGAGTTCCGTACCAGCCTCGAGGATATCGAGAACATCATGATTTACAATACCCAGGGACGCGGTATCCGCGTAAAGGACCTGGGACGCATCAAGGAAGCCAAGGTGCCGCCCACCATCCAGCGCAAAAACCGTGACCGTTACATCATGGTCACCGGCATCATGGCCCAGGGCAAGTCCCTGAGCGAGGGTGTGGAAACCGTGACGGAACTGCTCAATTCCAATCCGCTTCCCCCGGAGATGAGTTGGCGCATCGGCGGTGACTATGAAAACCAGCAGGACATGTTCTCGGACATGCTGTTCCTGGTGCTTCTGATCGTTATCCTGGTGTACATGGTGATGGCTTCCCAGTTCGAGAGTTTCATGGGCCCGTTCGTGATCATGTTCTCCATCCCGTTCGCCTTCGTGGGCGTGGCGCTGGGCAACATGCTCGCCAATCTGGCCATCGGCGTGATGTCGCTTATCGGCATCATCATCCTGCTGGGTATCGTGGTGAAGAACGGTATCGTGCTCATCGACTACACCATCCTCCTGCAGGAGCGCGGGTACAGCGTGCGCGAGTCGTCCGTCATGGCCGCCAAGAGCCGTCTGCGCCCGATTCTGATGACGACGCTCACGACGGTGCTGGGCATGCTGCCCATGGCCCTGGGCCGGGGCGAAGGTTCCGAGATGTGGCGCGGCCTGGGTACCACCGTGGCCTGGGGTCTGTCGGTGTCCACCCTCATCACCCTGGTCCTGATCCCGGTCCTCTACTGCGGTTTCACCGAACACCGTGAAAGAAGAAAGGCTAAAAAACAAGAGTAATCCATGAAAGCAATATTCATTTCCTATAATCAGGCTTACAATCAGGAGATTGTGGAACTGCTGGAGAAACTGGGCCAGCGGGGCTATACCGTGTGGCAGGACGTGGGCGGCCGAGGCTCCGTGGACGGAGAACCGCACCTGGGCTCCCATGCCTGGCCCACGCAGAACCATGCCATTCTTTCCGTGGTGGAAGACAGCCTGGCCCCCAAGGTGATGGAGGCGCTCCGCAAAACGGATGCGGAGGGCCGCGCCCTGGGCCTGAGGGCCTATGTTCTTCCGGTGGAAGAAGCGCTCTAATTTTTTTTCATTATCTTTGTAAGATTAAAGACTAAAAATTATGGCAAAAGTAGCTAGCAATACCAATTTCTCCGAGTTGCTGCAGGACAGCAAACTCGTCATCGTTGATTTCTGGGCCACCTGGTGCGGTCCCTGCCGCATGCTCTCTCCCATCCTGGACGAGGTGGAGGAAGAGATGGCCGACCAAATCTCCGTGGTGAAGGTGAATGTGGACGACGCCGACGAGGTGGCCGCCCAGTACCGCATCATGAGCATCCCTACCCTCCTGTTCTTCAAAAACGGTGAACTGGTGGACAAAACCGTGGGCGCCATGCCCAAACCTGCTCTGGTAGAAAAGATCAAAGCAAACCTCTGAACCCATGAAAAAACTCTTCCTTTGCATTGCATTGGTTCTGGCCGCCATGGCCACCGCCAATGCCCAGTTCGGCGTTATCGGCGGCTGGACCAGTTCCAACACCAGTACGGACGGCAACTGGAAACCGGACACCAAGAGCATGTCCCTGTACCATGTGGGCGTGGCTTACAAGATCAAGATGGGCCCCATTTTTTCGGCCCAGCCCGAACTGTCCTATCAGGTAAAAGGAGCCACTCTCAAGGATAATTTCCGCAACCTTTCCACCCGGGGCGGTTATGTGGAACTGGGACTGGGACTGCAGTTGGGCGTGGACCTGCTGGTGTTCCGGCCGTTCTTCCTGTTCGAACCGTTCATCGGCTATCAGGTCTATGGCAGCGAGGATTACAATATCTTTACGTATGGCATGGACATGGAGCCCTTCAGAAGTTACCTGCGGGATGCCAAGAACAAGTTCGAGGGCGGTTTCGGTGTCGGCGGCGGCCTGGAACTGATGAATCATTTCCAGATTTCCGTGCAGTGGTTCAAGAATATCGGCCAACTCTACAACGGGGACAAACTCAATGCGTCCGCCGTTGAAGCGGCTGTGTCCGATCTGAAGGATGTCAAGAACTATTCCGGCGTAAAGATAACCCTTGGCATGTTCTTCTAAGATGGGCAGGCAGGTTGTCATCTATTGTGCTTCTTCCGGTACCATCGACCCCAAATACAACGAGGCGGCCCGGAGGCTGGTCCTGGGCCTGCATGCGCTGGGGTACGACATCATCTCCGGCGGCGGAGCCCGCGGAACGATGGGCGCCATTACGGAAGAGTCCCTGAAGGTGGGCGGCCGCCACGTGGCCGTGCTGCCCCGTTTCATGCAGGGGTTGGAGAATCCGGGTCTGACGGAGGTCTTGTGGACGGAAACCATGGCCGACCGGAAGGAAAAGATGCGTGAAAACACCGTGGCCGCCATCGCCCTTCCGGGCGGAATCGGCACGCTGGACGAACTCATGGAAACGCACACGCTGCGGAAGTTGCACCGGTATGAAGGCGAGGTCTTCGCCCTTAACCTGGACGGCTTCTACAATCCGCTCAAAGCCCTTCTGGACCATTACGTCGCCACCAACATGACAGACCGGGCCGATGTGGACCTGCTCCATTTCCCGGAAACGGTGGAAGACTTGTTGGAATACTTCAAATAAGTGGAAATTAAAGAGATACATACTTTCCTGAAAGGGGACCTGGAGCAAGTGGAGGCGCAGATCGCGGCGTCTCTCAAGTCGGATGTGGCCCTTTTGGAATCCCTTAACAAGAGCCTCCGGGAGCGCCCCGGAAAGATGCTTCGCTCCATGCTCGCCCTCCTGATGGCGGGCGCCCTGGGAAAGGTGAACGACTCTACCGTGCGGTATGCCGCCGCCATCGAACTGCTGCACAACGCCACGCTCTTCCACGACGACGTGGTGGACGGTGCAACGCTGCGGCGGGGAAGGCCCACGGTGGCGGCCCTTCTGAACCCCCGGGCGGCTGTCCTGATCGGAGATTTCTGGCTGGTCCGCTGCGTGTCGCTGGTCCTCGAAGCCCGGGTGGAGCCGGAGAAAGTGCTCCGCCGCTTCGCGGCCACCCTCAGCCACCTGGCCGAAGGGGAACTGCGGCAGATGGAACTGGCCGGCCTGGGAACCACGACGCGGGAGGACTATCTTCGGATTGTCTATGGGAAGACGGCTTCCCTTTTTGTGACCGCCGCCGTGTCGGCCGCCATTTCCGTACAGGCACCGGAGCCCTTATGCAAGGCGGCAGAGACGTTCGCCGCCCGTTTGGGTACGGCTTTCCAGATCAAGGACGACATTTTCGACTATGCTTCGGACGCCGCCCTGGGAAAGCCCGCGGGGATCGATCTCCGGGAGCAGAAAATCACCCTGCCGCTGCTCTGTGCGCTGGAAAGCGTATCGGAGTCGGAGGAAAAGGCCGTCCGGGAAAAGGTGGCCCGCATTTCCGAACGTCCCGAACTGGAGGCCGAAGTGCGCTCCTTTGTGAAAGAGCACGACGGCGTGGGCCGGGCCACCGAGGTGATGAACCGATATCTGGACCAGGCGCTGGAATGCCTGGATGCCTTCCCGCCGTCGGCCCGGAAAGACTATTTGACGGCCCTGACCCACTATGTGGGGGACCGGCAGATTTGACAGCCCCATCATTCTGAACGATCCCCGTCATTCTGAACGAACCCCGTCATTCTGAACGAAGTGAAGAATCTATGAAGATTTACGGAAATACGGAAGTGGTGAACGCCCTGCACCAGATGGTGGAGAGCGGGCACATTCCGCATGCCATGCTGCTGCACGAAGACGACGGCGGCGGGGCTTTTCCGCTGGTCCTGCAATTCCTGGAAGAACTGTACGGCGGCAATCCGCGCGTGCAGAAACTGATCCATCCTGACATCCATTTCGTCTTCCCCGTGGCGGGGGCCGACAAGCCCGTTTCGCTGCAGTATGTGGGGAAATTTCGGGACTTGGTGCTGGAAAATCCGTATTTCTTTGAGAATGAGTTATATACAGCCATCGGCATCGAGGGGAAGCAGAGCAACATCTCGGTGAATGAGGCCCGCAGCATCCTGGAAAGGCTGTCGCTGTCGGCCGTGGAGGGCGGTTACCGGACGGTGGTGCTGTACCTTCCGGAGAAGATGAACGCCCAGGCGGCCAATGCGCTGCTCAAGATGGTGGAAGAACCGCCGCAGAAAACCCTTTTCCTCCTGATCACCCACGCCCCGGAAAAGGTGCTGGTGACCATTGCCTCCCGCTGTCTGCACCTGCGCGTGCAACCCCTCTCCCCGGAGGCCGACCGCGAGGTCCACGCCCGGGAAGCGGCGGGAAACTCGGCCCTGGTGGATTTGTTCCACGATTTGCTGGAAGCCGTGGTGGCCCGTGACATGCTGGGAGCCCTGGAAACCGGAGAGGCCGTGGCCGATTTGAAAGTCCGGGAGCAGCAGAAGACCTTCTGCCGCCTGGCATCGGAGGACCTTCGCCGCATTTTCCTCCTGCAGAAGATGCCTTCGCTCGCCCGCATCCCGGAAGGGGAGGAAGATTTTTACACCCGTATGGCCCGCAGTCTCAAGCCCACTTTCCCGCGCAGGGGAATGGCGGCCCTGGACCGCACCCTGCTCCTTGTCGAGCGCAACGTGAACCAGAAAATCCTCTTCACCGATTTGGTGAATCAATTATATACCCTATGAATGACTATAGCAATGAATCCATCCAGTTCGACTGCTTCCGCGGTTGTACTGTAACGATAGACGAGCAGACCGGCAACCGGGATATCCGTTACCGGCAGGGCTGCTGCAAACTGGAAGTGTACGACACGCTCAAGGGCATCGCCCAGGAGCAGTTCAACGATTATTACGAGGTACGCTTCAAGAACACCCGCAAAGGAATCTATGTGAACGCTTCCGGCCAGAGCATCAAGACCGGCGACCTGGTGGTGGTGGAGGCGGCCAACGGGCACGACCTGGGCATCGTCACGCTGGAAGGCCCCATCGTCGGCCGGCAGATGAAATGCAAGGGCGTGGACCCCTCCAAGGGGGAACTGCGCAAGATTTACCGCAAGGCCCGCCCCTTCGATATCCAGCGTTGGCAGGAGGCCATCGCCCGCGAGCAGGAAACGATGATCCGGGCCCGCGTGCTGGCGAATAACCTCGGCCTGGAAATGAAAATCGGCGACGTGGAATTCCAGGGAGACGGCACCAAGGCCATCTTTTATTACATTGCCGACGGCCGCGTGGACTTCCGCCAACTCATCAAGGATTTTGCCGAGGAGTTCCATATCCGCGTGGAGATGAAGCAGATCGGCGCCCGGCAGGAAGCCGGCCTGATCGGCGGTCTGGGCGTCTGCGGGCGGGAACTTTGCTGTGCCAATTATATCACGGAGTTCAAGTCCATCACCACGTCGGCGGCCCGGACGCAGGACCTTTCCCTGAATCCGCAGAAACTGGCCGGCCAGTGCGGCAAACTCAAGTGCTGCCTCAATTACGAGGTGGCGGCCTATCTGGACGCCCATTCCCGCATTCCGCGGGTGGTGGAGCCGCTGGAATTGCAGGACGGACAGGCCTTCCTGGTGAAGACCGACATCCTGGCCGAAACGCTGTATTTCTCCTACGAGAAAGGTTCCCTGGCCCAGGTTTTCCCGCTGTCGGCCCAGGAGGTCCGGGACATCCAGGAGATGAACCGCCGGGGAGAAAAACCCTCTACGCTGCGGCAGGAGGAGGTTTCCGCCCCGGAGTTCATATCGGCCGTCGGGGACGATGCCATCAACCGTTTCGACCCGGAGAAGAAAAAGAAGCGCCGTAACCGCAATCGCAACCGCACGCGCAACAAGGCACCCAAGGAATGATGCGCCGGTTGCTCCTCATACTGTCCGCCGCTTTGCTGCTTTCGGCCTGCCGGGAGCCGGCCTCCGTGGAAACCTTCATCCCCGGGGACGGCCCTTATGAGTTTGTCCTGGACATGGCCGATACCACCGTGGTGTACAATCTGGACTTCTTTACCCGTATCGATGCCGCTTCCGGGCATGAAATCCCCTCCGAGATGCCGCTGTTGGTCCAGTGGAAATCGCCTTCCGATTCACTGCTCCGGGAAAAGGTCTATCTGCCCCTGGCGGCAGAAGTGTACGAGCCGTACCGCGCCGGCGTATCCCCCGTGGAAGCCGGTCTGTGGACGCTTACGGTCTATGCCCCTTCGGCGCCGGAAGGTCTGCGGGGACTGGGACTTGTGCTCACCAGGACAAAGAATGACTGAGGCCATGTCATTCTGAACGAAGTGAAGTCATTCTGAACGAAGTGAAGAATCTATGGGACACGGAAAACTGAAGAAATTTGCCGAGAACGAGACGTTCCGCTGCCTGCTGCAGCCGGACGCATCGGCCGTCCTGGCCAAAGAGCCCGGCAGCAGGGAACTGAAACTGAATGACCATCCCATCAAGGGCAACTGGGGACGGGACATGTTTGGAAATGACCATCCCATCGTGCTGGAACTGGGCTGCGGAAAGGGGGATTACACCGTTGCCCTGGCCCGGCGGCACCCGGAAATCAACTATATCGGCGTGGATATCAAGGGCGCACGCCTGTGGAAAGGAGCCAAGGAAGCCACGCAGCAGGCGATGCCCAATGTGGCGTTCCTGCGCACCCGCATCGAGTTTATCGAGGCCTTCTTCGGCCCCGGCGAGGTGAGCGAAATCTGGCTCACTTTCAGCGATCCGCAGTTGCGGGGCTCCGAGAACGCCCGCCTCTCGTCGCCGCTTTTCCTGGAGCGCTACCGCAAGTTCCTGAAGCCCGGCGGCATCGTCCACCTGAAGACCGACTCGCGCTTTCTTTACGAATACACCCAGGCTGTTTGCAAAGTCAATGACCTGCAAGTTCTGGCCTGCGGTACGGATATCTATGGCGAGGGGATACATGTCCCCGAACCGTCGCTTCGCGACCCCTCCCATCCTGACGGATGGGCCCCTCCCTCTTACACGGCCGAGGGTGGCCATGGGTTCGGGGACATGCACCCCCTCGCCCTGGACATGGTTACTCAGGTGCAGACGTTCTACGAGAAAATGTTCCTGGAGATGGGCCTTCCCATTACGTATATGGCCTTTGTGATAGACCACGAGGGCCCGTATGCCTTCCCGGGAGAGGCCTTTGACCATGATTATTGGCTTGCGGCCGAAGGTCCCCGCCGCAGTTTCTCCCACCAGCCGGCCCCCCGGCAGTAACTCGTTTCTTGCTTCGCTTGCGCTGCGCTTCGCCGCTTGCGCCGGGCTTTGGCTCAAGTTGTAAGCGTCTGATAAATAGATGGTTGCGAATAAACATCCAGCCCGAAGCCTCGTTTTTTTGAGGCTCCGGGCTGGCGCTATTTTGCAAGTTGTTGAATATTAGTTGGTTGTATAAAACAGCCAGCCCATCACTTTTTAGAAGGTGACTTTGAGGCCGATGCCGGGAGCGGGTTGGAGGCCGGTGGGTGCCGATGCAAAGAGCACGGTGGGGGCAACCATGATGGAATAGCCCTGGCGGTAGTTCCGCAGGTCTTCGGCATACAGGCTCTTCACTTTTGCTACGTTGTAGGCATTGACAATGGAGGTGACTGTGACGGCGATGTTGGCGGCCAGTCCGATAAGTGCGAGGGTTGTTCCGGTATTGAACTGCGGCTGCTCGTATATGATTCTGCCATTTGTTCTTATGGCCGATGATCCGACAAGTCCGTATCCGACACCGGTAATGATGGAACTGCCTACACCCAGAAGCAGATACATTGTGCCCAGTCCGGGTTCTCCCATGCAGTATTGGGACAGGCCTGGGATAATCAGATTCAGCCAGGGGTACCCCAGACCGTAGCGGGGAGTGGACAGGTAAACATAGTCACTTGTAGAATAGGCTCCTTTCAAATCCTTGTAGCGGAGGTTTCCGTCGCTCAGGACAGAAACCGGATCCGGATGGTGAATGAAAAAGGCATTGTTCACCTCCAGCGCTACTTTTTCCGGGTTGTCAACAACATAGTTGGCTCCGTTCTCAAAACGAATTACCAGGATGTCGGAAGGTTTGACAATGAACAGCGGGCCTTCCTGATTATCCCAATCGTAGTATTTGATTTCGGTCGGAGAGACTTCCATAACTTTGGCCCGGATGTCCGTTCCGTCCTTTTTGGTAATGATATCCTGCGCAGATGCGAGGGCACAAGTTCCCATCAGAAGGGAAAAAAACAGTAAAATTTTTTTCATATCAATCGTCACTATTTCCCGGAGATTGTTCTCTGGCACTGCAAAGATACGTTTTTTTTGCGGTCACGTCAATGCCCTGCCTCTGCCTCAACTGCCGCCGCCGGTGGTTATCGGCCATTCTTGGAGAGAGGTGTTTTTGCAAAAGGTCGGATTTTAAGGGGCCGACCTTCTGCGATGAATATGGGCTAGAGGGGGCTGTAAGTCCGTTTTGGTGCAAAAGGTGTGTGGGTTAAAAGCAGACCTTTTGCACCATTGCATCGTGTGTTTGCCTGGCAGAGGGGACAGTCCTCTCCACCTGCATCATGACCATAGCCCTCAGGGGCAAAAAGGGCGGGAATTGCCCCGCGGGAGGTGGGAATGGCGGTTCTCAGGGGCAAAAAGGGCTGGAATTGCCCCGCGGGGGAGGGAAATTCCCTTGTTTAAGTGGAATTATTTTGGTTTTCTTTGGTTTTGCGATTAAATTTGTATGACTATGGCTAAACTGATTTACACAATGGGCGAAGTGGCGCAGGAACTGGGCGAAAATGCCTCAGCGATACGCTACTGGAGCAATTACTTCGAGAAATTCATCAAGCCCCAGCGCAATGCGAAGGGCAACCGGCTGTATCACCCCGAGGATATCGAAACCCTCAAGCAAATCCAGTTCCTGCTCAAGAACCAGGGCCTTACGCTGGAGGGGGCCAGGCAGCGCCTCACCGAAGACCGCCGCAGCGTGGACAAACGGGTGAAGGCCATCGGCGTTCTGAAGGAAATCCGGGAACAGTTGGTTCAAGTACGCAAGGCATTATGAGGGTAGGGGATATCACACAGGTGCTGGAGGATTTCGCTCCGCTCCGCATCCAGGAGAACTGGGACAACAGCGGCCTTATCATTGGCAGTGCCGATGATGAGGTGCATGGGGTCATGCTGGGCTTTGACTGCACGCCGGAGCTGATTAGGGAAGCCGTAGAAAAGGGCTGTGACATGGTTGTCACGCACCATCCGCTCATCTTCAAAGGCATCCGCCGCATCAACGCCGGCGACCCGGTAGGGGCGGCCGTGATGCTGGCCGTAAGGCACGGAGTGGCCGTTTATGCCGCCCACACCACGGCCGACAAAGTGATGGCCGGGGTGAGCGGGGCCATGGCCCGCCGCCTGTCCCTGCAGAACGTGAGCATCATGGTGCCGGAAGAAGACGGCACCGTGGGCCTGGGCTGCCTGGGAGACTTCCCGCAGCCGATGACCGGCGCCGAGGCCCTGGCCTATGTGCGGGAGAAATTCGGCCTGAAGGTCATCCGCAGTTCCAAACCGCTGGAAACGCCCATTACCCGGGTGGCCCTTCTGGGCGGAAGCGGCGGAGGGGAGATTCCGCTGGCCCTTTCCCGGGGCGCCCAGCTGTACATCACCGCAGACATTTCCTATCACAATTTCTTTACTCCGGAGGGCTTCATGGTCATGGATATCGGCCATTTTGAGAGCGAAGTGGAGATTGTGGACATTTTCCTCGCGGAGATACGGAAAAATTTTCCTACCTTTGCGAGTTACAAAAGTGCCGTGCTGGACAGGAGCAACCCTGTCCACTACTTCGGGTTGTAAGAATATAAATCGATTTATAAAGTTTTATGGCAAGTACCAAGAAGACCACCGCCACCAAGAAAGTGGAGGCTCCTATCGACAACAGGGAGACTTTCGTGTCCCTGCAAAAGAGTTTCGCGGATTCCGATATGCCCGTAGAGGAAAAACTCAAGACCCTCTACAACCTGCAGGCTGCGGATTCCGAGATTGACAAGATTATCCAGCTTCGCGGCGAACTGCCGGCCGAAGTGGCTGCCCTGGAAGCGGAGATCGCTACCCTGAAGGAGCGCAGCGCCAACATCTCCGCCGTCATCGACCAGTTCAACCGCAACATCGCAGACGCCAAACTCTCCAT
>Ga0310691_10004502_pt1 | contig 15656 bp, 9 predicted proteins | sample 176DNAGHGlowgp2_FD_203887 | JGI IMG/M metagenome (GOLD analysis project Ga0310691, IMG submission 203887) | Sheep rumen microbial communities from Palmerston North, Manawatu-Wanganui, New Zealand - 1766 DNA GHGlow gp2 (v2) (version 2) | ecosystem: Host-associated > Mammals > Digestive system >...
GGTAAAGCGTATCAATATACTCTTCCTACTGACTGTTTGCGTATTGTTGATATATGTGTAACCGCTGATGACCGAGATTATATTTCCGATTCTGAATATACGGTTGAAGGAAACAAAATTTTAACTGATTACGAGCCACTTTATTTACGGTATATTAGTAGGCCGAAAAGTGCAAATCTATTTGACCCGCAGTTTTGTACATGCCTAGCATATAGACTTGCAAGAGTTATGTGTCAGACCTTGACAGCTGATCAAGATCTTCTTGTAAAGCTTACTGAACTTGAAACGCAGGCAATTCAACTCGCACAGCATACACAGGCTATAGAACAGAGTCCACAAAAAGTAAAAGAAGGCCAGTGGATAAAATCAAGGTGGTAATATGAGAATAACACCAGTTCAAAACTCATTTACCTCTGGCGAAATAAGCCCAAGATTACAAGCGCGTTTTGATATGGACGCGTATTATTCTGGTGCAGCTAAGCTAGTAAATTTTGTATGTACACCCCATGGCCCTCTTATTAGGCGCCAGGGGACTACTTTTATAGCTCAAGCTAAAACAAATGATGTTCGGTTAATACCTTTTAGGTTTAGTACAACTAATTCACTTATTCTTGAATTTGGCAATCAGTATATAAGATTTTACTATGATGGCGGTCAGGTAATGACTGCGCCAGATAGTGATACTCCCTATGAAATTGTGTCTCCATATACCGCGGAGCAAATACATAATATAGACTGGGCACAGAGTGGTGATACATTGTATATTGTTCATCCAAATGTTGCTCCTCAAAAACTTGTTCGTACAGCAAATAATAACTGGTCAATTTCAGCCGTAACATTTACAAATAAGCCTGAAAATTGGACAGGTACTAATTGGCCGTCACATATTGTGTTCCATGAGCAGCGTCTTTTCTACGCAGCTACTCCAAATAGACCCCAAACAATCTGGGGCTCTAGAACGGGATTGTATGATGAATTTACGATGAAAGACGCCAACAATAATATTACTGCAGATATGGCTATCGCCTATACTATTGCTTCTGACGAAGTTAATGGTATTGTTTGGATGAAAGCGGTAGATAATCTTACCCTTGGTACAGCCGGCGCAGAATATCAAGTTACTGCTGGGTCGTATACAGAAGCTCTTTCTCCAACCAATATTAGAATTAAACGTCAGACGTCCTACGGCGCCTCATTAGCACGAGTTCAGCAGGTAGGAGCAGGCGTAGTATTCCCACAACGTGGTGGTACACGAGTTCGTTATTTTGAGTATGGATATGTAGAAGATCAGTATACTGCAGTTGATTTGACAATCACAGCAGAGCATATTCTCAAAGGTAAAATTAAAGAACTTGATATGCAGACAGTCCAAGATACTTATGTTTGGTGTGTTTTGCAAAATGGAGATTTAGTTGGCCTTACGTATGAAAAACAGCAAAAAGTTTTGGGCTGGCATCGACATGATCTTGGTGGTGCCGTTAAATCTGTTGCTGTTATTCCTGGTGATCCTTCTGATGAAGTATGGGTTGCTGTAACTAGAACAATTAACAATAATACAGTAACTTATATTGAAGCTTTTTTGGACGCTTTTTCTGAAGTAGATAGTCCAGATGAAGGATTTTATGCCGATAGTCATTTGTACTATGATGACGAAATGGCTATAGCTGTTGTTGGTGGTCTTGACCATCTTGAAGGCTGTGAAGTAACAGTTAATGTTGATGGCTGGGTGCACCCAAATGTTATTGTTGAAAATGGTAGTATAACATTACAGCAATATGGTAAACGGATAGTTGTAGGCTTGCCATATGAATCTCGGTTAGAAACTTGTACTATTCAGTCATCTGACCAAGTAATAATGGGTAATCTTAAGCGATTTTATGCTGCTAAAGTTTCGGTACTTAAAACACTCGGATTAACTATGGGTGTGATAGGGTATCCTGAGCAAACAATATTTATGGGCCCGACAATGGTCATGAATAAGGCTAAAGAGCTTTTTACTGGAACATTAGATGTAAGATTGCCGGCAAGTTCTGACCGTGAAATACAAGTTTTTGCTACCACTACAATGCCTTTACCGTGTGAAATTAGAGCAATAAAGTATGAGATAGAGGTTAATCAATGATAAGTATTATGGAAGAACCCGCAATATCTTGTACCGGTGAACTTTGTCAGCTTTATTATGAGCACGGTAAAGAAGTTATAGGGGATAATTTTAACCTTAATTTTATTACTATAGCAGATGCCGTTAAGTCAGGTTTAACTAGATTTTTTATAGCTAGACTTGATGATAGAACCCCAATAGGTTACGCCTATTATAATATTTATAGAGATTTAATGCGCGCGGATGATATAGTAGCAGACTGTCAAGCTATCTACGTTAAACCAGAATACCGTGGAAGAACCGCAATTAAGCTTATTAAGACAGCTGAACTTTGTTTAAAGTCAACCGGTATAAAAAGAATATATATGAGAGTACCAAAAATTGAACAGACTATAATGCTTAAAAAACTTGGGTACTCGACAACTGAATTTGTTGTCGAAAAGGAGCTATAATGGGTGCTACAGCATCAATTATAATGACTGCCGTATCAACGGCTATTAGTGTTGCGGGATCTATAGCACAAGGTCAAGCGCAGTCTAGGCAAGCAAATTTTCAAGCAGAAGTGGCTCGTAAACAGGGCGAGCTTTCTGAAATGCAGTCTAGATCGCAGGCTGCGGACATAGAACTTGAAGCGCAACGTACTAGAGCTCAGCAAATTAATCAAGCAGCCGGTGCGGGTCTGGATATTTCAGATAGTGATACTTTATGGGACGTTATTAATGCTAGTCAAAAAGAAGCTGAATCTGAACGACAGAGCATATTGCGTGCAGGTCAAATGAACAAAGCTACTTATGGTCTCGAAGCTCAGCAATACGCAAATGCAGGTAAATCAGGACGATCAGCTTCTTGGATTAACGCAGGTACTTCTCTTTTGAAGGGTACTACACAGGCTGTAAGTATAGCCGATAAAGCAGGATGGTTTGACTAATGCCTGATACTATTTCTACTTACAAAAGAAAATATTCTGATGCACAAATAACTAGTAGTATTAGGACTCCTAGCACTACAGCTATGAAGTATCAGACTAGTGCTACATACCAGTATATAGAAAGTCTTGATAAATTTGCCAATGCTGGTATGAAGTTGGCTGATACTTACTTTACAGCCATAGCTAATCGTGATGCACGTGATGCTGATACTCAGGCTACTAAACTTTTTCGCGATCGTCGTGTTGAAATACTTAATACCGTTAAAGGCAAAGATGCCGACGGACTGCTAGATCGTGAGACTGACTGGGCGCAAAAAGAATTTGAGAAGTGGAAAAAAGAGAGTAAAGTTAGCGCTGTTAAAGCCACAGAAATCTGGCGTAATCATATGGACTCTTATCTGAACAAGACTGGCGCTTATATGGTTGAGCAACAGGCAGCCTACGACAAGCAGTCACGATTGCAGTCTTCTGATACTATGCTTGATAGTTTAGTGGACACTAAAATAGGTGATACAGCTGCGCTTAAAGCGGCTATGGATCATAATAAAGAACTTTTTGTCAATGATCCAATGACTGGTGAGCGCCAGAATGACAAGGCTATTATGGTAGCTGTTACTGCTTGGGCTAGACAAAATCCTAGCGCAACAGTAGCCTGGTTTAAAAAGAATAAAGATCAGCTCAAAAAAGACTTTGGTCAGAAATTTATTAACGTAACTGACGTTATCGATAGAGCTGAAGCTAAAATTCAGCGGGAAGCTGAACATGCTGCCACTATGGCAAATATTAATGAACAGCGCGCTTGGCGACGCCAGCAACAGCAATCTGAAAAAATGCTCGGTGACGCATATTCGGGCTTGTTAAATGGTACGCTTTCTAAAGAACAATTTAATGCTTTTATGGATGACTCTAGGGTTCTTGGGCAAGATAAACTTAAATTATATAATACTATGAAAGGTATGGCGGCGAGTGATAGACAAGAGGCTAAAGAGACTAAAAAAGATACTTTTGATGCAACTGAATCAGAGCTCCTTAGAATTGGTATGAGAGTTGATACTAGAGATGAAAATGCTTCAGCATTTCGCAATAGAGTAATGAGTGAAATGGCTTTAGGTAATATTGATTCACAAGGAGCTAATCGAGTTTTACGCATGTATGACGAGCGCAGATCTGATAAAGACGGTGTAGTTGATACTGCTTTCAAAGCTGTAAATGAGTACTTTGAACAGCAAAAGGATATGCTGGGACAGGCGGCACCGGAAAATAAAATTGCTGTAGATCAATTGTATGATTGGGCTAAAAAATACGCACGTGAGCATCCAACTACGATAGCCAAAGATTTCGATATTAATAATCCGGATAGCTTACTTAGACAACAAATTAGACGTATGCCTCCAGTTATTCGTAAACTTGAAGATATGTTTAGTTCTAAGGGGGATCTTACGCCTTTTGCGACTATAGGAGAACCAAGGGATACTTCTACAGCCGGTAAGTCCTATGAAGTTACTAGTGGCGGGGTTGACGGAGAAACAAGTCGTTTATTAACTGGCAAAAAACCACCAAGAAATCCCATTACTGAAGACTTGAATAGGCGGGGTATAAAGCCGGGGCGGAGGTAGTATATGATATATAATAAAAATGTACAAGAAGCTTTAGCCGCCGGATACACTTTAGAACAGATTAAAGAAAGCGCTATTGGGCAGTACAAAGAGGCTTTGGATGCCGGATTTGATAGATCTGAAGCTAGAAAATCATTACAAGACATTTATGGTTTAACTGCTGGACGTACTGCGAGCGATATAGACGACTCCACTTGGCTTGCGTCTCTTATGTTTCAGCCAGCCGATCCAGAAAAACAAACTAAGTCTGCAAGTGGCTTTTGGGATAGTATACTTGCTGGTTATGAAAATTCTACCGCAGGTCTTTTGATTCGTGGCGAAACTCCAGATATGCAATTAAATCCCGATGCGTCTTTTTGGGAAAAGGTTGCATATTCTGGCGCGCAAATGGTCGGTGATATTCCAGCCATGGCTTTAGGCGCGGCTATTGGCGGAACTACGGCTGGCGCAGCAGCAGCAGCAACAGGACCTGGTGCAGCTATAGCCGCGAGCCTTGGGGCTGCCGCAGGTGCTGGATTCGTACCTGAATATGTGCGTAGTGCTCTTATGAGGAGTTATGCCGAGGGGAAATCTACTACCTTTGGCGAGTTCTTTGATGGCGTAGTACAAGATTTTCAGGCCGGTATGCGTGGTGCGGCAGTAGGTGTCACGGCAGTAGGAGCCGGAAAATTGGCGGGGCCCGTTATTAGTCAAGCAGCTAGTAAAGTAGCCCCTGTAAACTCTGTCACACATGCTGCTATTACAGGTACTTCTACTTTAGCTCTTGATGCAGCTACTCTTACCGCTGCGGGTAGTGCTATAGAAGGTAAAATGCCTACAGCCGAAGAGTTCGCGCTTAATGCAGTTGTATGCGGTGGTTTTAAACTTGGTACTAGTTATGCCGCCCCAGGATTAAAACGACAAATAGAAAAACAAAGTCAAAAATGGGTTAATGTAAATACAGACTCATATGGGTATAAATTTGCTGAGCATTTTATTTATTCTGGTGAATCTCCAGAAGCAGTACGTCAGAGAACTATAACAGATCCATCTCTAAATGAGCGTGTTAAAGCAATAAATCAGCCTATAGCTGAAGCTGAAGCTGTACGTATAGAAAATTTTTACGCTCCGCTTAATAAAACAGACCTTACTGCTCGAGGCTTGGATACTCCGGAAGGTGTATCTAAACGACGTACTGAAGAAGAGATTAAAGCTCAACCGGCCATTGAGCCAAAGAATTATACTGGCCAGTGGCTTGATTCTAACAGATATGAAGTAACGCAGCGTACTAGAAAAGAAACTGAAAAACAACATGGTGTACAAGTTGGAGATGCTGGTCAACTTGTTGCTGGTGTTGCAGTTAAACGTGGCGGTTTGTATTATAATCTCAATAAAATGACGGACAAAGATTTAGCTACTATTATTAATGAATATGATGCTATACCTGGTGCCCGCGACGAGCTTATTCAAGTAGACCCAAACTACATAAATATTACTGGCGAAGTAAATAAAAATGCAGTTGTCCCGCTCGCCAGAAAAATGTTTGAGAATCCTACAGACAGGTTTAAAGTATTTCTTAAAAATAAAGAGCATGATTTGTCTGCGGCTAGGCGAATTTTTGGTACTGATTTTTCTAATACTAAAGAGGCTCTGTTAGAACAACAAACTGGTCAACCTCAAAAAATTCGTGTAGGTGCTGCTGGGCTCTATAAGACGTATCCTGGAGGACGTAAAGTTTTTCTGTTTGGTAATAAGCGGCTTACAGGACAACTTCCAGAAGCAAAGCCTGAAACAGAATATTCCAAGGCTGTTGAAAATGTTTCGTCTAAGTTGTCAATAGGCGAAAAATCTACAATATCCTGGCATGAAAAACTTGATAACCTCGTTTATCATCTTTCTGATGCTATGCAAGGATTAAACCTTGGAGCTAGAGGTGGAAAGCTTAGTGAAGCTTACGTGGCAGCCCAGGCGGCTTTAGGTTCAGCTGGTAAAGCTCTTCATATTATAGACTATGGTATGATAAATGGGAAAGGAGAAGTTGTAGGGGAATCTCTTAAATCAATAATGAAAGACTTTGCCATTGGACAAGGAGATTATAAAGAATTAGCTGTATATATGACTGCAAAGCAGGCTGAGTCTTTACATTCTAAAGGTATTCAATCTGCATATAATGCTGAGGATATTAAGTCTATTCTTAGTTCACAAACAAATCCACGTGCTGATTTTTACGCCAAGATTGCTGATCGTATTATTAAATATGAGCATGGGCTTTTAACTTTGTCTCACGAAGGTGGCATACTATCAAAAGCTAAATATGATAACCTAATGAAACAATATAAAGATAGTATACCTGTTGAAGCTCTTGCTGAGGCGTATGAACCAATCTTGCGTGGTCTTACAGCTAGTAACTTAGATAAATTGCAGTTGTTTTTGGGCTTTGGCAATAAAGAATCTGCTTCTAAAGTACATATAGATCCATTAGAGTCTCTTATAAGACAAACATTTACGATTACACAAGCTATAGATCAAAATACTGCTAAACGTATAGCTTGTGAAACTTATGGCTTATCTGGAAAAGCTGTTAAAGGTGGTGTTAAGATACCATATTTTTATACAACAAAAAATGGCCAAGTCGAGTCTAGAAGCGCTGTTGTACCTAAAGAAGTAGCACAAGGCATAAAAGCTATGACTGTAGGCCAAGCAAAAATGTATAATGTAGCTATGGGTACTTTAGGTAAAATTACCAATGGTTTTAGAATAGGTACTACGGGAAATCCAGTTTTTGCTAGTACTAACGTTATTCGTGATCAGATAGTCGCATGGGTTCAGTCTCCTAAAGGCGTTAATTTTGTGCCATTTTTATCAGCTTTTCGCGGAGGTATAGAGATTCTTAAGTCCACTGTGGGGGGTAAAGAATCTATGTATACAGAGTGGATGAAAGACGGCGGAGCAATGTCAGCAATGGCATCACTCACACGCGATTATACACAAAAAGCTATTAAAGATTTACAAACAGTTCCCGTTAAAAACTGTATAGCTGAGCCCTGGAAATATAGAAAAGACTTGATGCGTGCCCTCAGTCCATTGTCTTGGATTAAGAGCGGCTGGAATGGCATACAAAACATGGTCGAATTTTCAGATCAAATGACTCGTGTGGGCGTCTATATGGAAGCACGAAAAGCTGGTTATTCTGGCCGAGAATCAGCCGTAATATCTAGAAGATCAACAGTTGACTTTGCTAGGGCTGGCGCAACTATTCAGGGTATAAATAGTATAGTTGCGTTTTTGAATGCTCGAGTTCAAGGTGCTGCACGAGTTTTAGAAACAGCTCATGTAGATCCAGTTTCATTCTTGTCCAAAACAATGCAAGGGATTATAATTCCTTCTACACTTTTAGCCTTAGCTAAGCATGATTTTATTAACTCACATACTGATCCGGATGACCCAGAATATGCTATAGCTGATGAGCTTAAAGAAATTCCAGATTGGGAAAAAATGGCTTACTGGCATATTCCTATTCCTACTTTAGGTTCAGTAATTCGCATACCCAAGCCTCAGGAACTTGGTATATTAGCGGCTTTTCCTGAAAGTTTTGTAGCTTGGGCGTCACAAAAAGACTCTAAATTTGCAATGTCGTATTTAGAGACTTTGCAAGATCAAGGGTTTATAAGTGGTCTTTATGATACTTTACTTCCCAATGTGATTCCTACACCTCTTGTAGCCCCAACAGAAGTAATAACAAATTACTCATTTTTTACTGGCCAGCCTATTATTCCAAGCCATTTATCAAATGTTATGCCAGCTATGCAGTATAAACCTGGTACTTCTACTACAGCTAGATGGATATCTGAGCAACTTATTAAAACAGGTTTAATTAGCCTTGATTCTAATGGAAAATTAGGATCTCCGCTTAATATAGACCATCTTATTAGAGGTTGGACTGGAACTATGGGCCAGACTTTAGTTTCAGGACTTGATAGAATTCTTGAAACTACTGGAGCCTATGATAGACCTACAAGAGCTACAAAAATAGAAGACTTACCCTTTTTTAAAACGTTTGTTATGAAGTATCCCAAAGTAGGATCTGATAGCATTCTTAAATTTAACGAAGAATCTTCAGCATTACAACGCCAGTGGAATTCTATTTTACAAGGTGGTAAGAGTGCAGATCCCCACTTGCGAGCTATGGCTCAAATGGTAATGCAGTCTAGTACTTTTGGAAATTTTACTCAAATTAGAAAAGCTATGAGTATGATGACCCAAACTATGAATATGATAGAATGGGGTAATGATGATCCAGAATCTAAAATGCAGCAACAAGATAATATTACGCTGCAAATGATTCAATTGGCTAGAGAAGGCCGTAAACTTATCAAACAAATGAAGGAGGCGTTTAATGCTAGTAGACAATGATGTCTATATAAACAAGTATGTCGCAGATGGCTCGACAGCTAGTTTTCCAATCGCTTTTCCTTTTCTAGAAGCGAGTCATATTGAAGTATATACTCGCGGAGAAGACGGAGAGGATGTATTGGTAGATCCAAGTACGTATACTATTACAGGAGAAGGCGTTGAAGCTGGCGGAAAATTAACTTTTAATACACCGCCTACTGCTGGAACTGTGATAGCTATAATTAGAAACGTACCAATAACACAGCTATACGCGTATACAGAGCTAGATAATTTTCCTGCTGAGTCTCATGAAAATGCCTTAGCTAAGCTTACTATGATAGACCAGCAGCAAGCAGAAATACTCGGTAGAGCTATAACTATACCAGTTACATCAAATCAAACGCCTGAGCAATTCCTAAATGAATTCAAGTCCGATATGGATGCAGCCGTGGAGGCTGCGCAGGATGCGGCCAGCGATGCGGCAGAGAGCAAGGATGTTGCCTCTGCCATCCTCGCGCAGTGCCGGGAAATCGCGGATTCCATCGTCGTTTCGTTCAACAATGAGATGGTGACCGTGACCATGACCGTCAGCGCCGACGTAGCCGCGGGCACGCTGCTTACGCTGCCGGAAGACAGCGGCAGGCAGGTGCAGTACGAGGTAGGTTCCCATGCGCTCCAGATATTCTACAACGGCGCGGCGATGTTCCCAGGCTCGCAGTACGAAGAGGTCGGGACGGAAGGCGATGCAAGCGACGAGGTCAAGCTGCTCCAGGAACTCCGTGCTGGCGATGAGCTGATGTTCCACGTCTTTGGCCTGGACGCCGCTTCCCTCGTCGATGGGGAGTCCATCACCTGGGATCCTGACACCGGGCTGTCTGTGAACATCGACGAACTTGGCGACTATATAGCACCCACGGTAAGGGACCAGGTGGACGAGGTCATTGGCGAAGACTTGGTCGATTACCAGAAAACCAACACCAGGACATGGAGCGCCGGAGTGGACTACAACGCTGGGGCGCTGGTATCAGGCTCCAATGGTAGCTTGTATGTCGCCCTGACAGCGAGCGGGCCAAGCACCACAGCAGTTAATCCGATAAGTGGCGACGATACTGTGTGGAAAAATCTTAGCGCTGGAGACACAATCAACGTGCGCTACTTTGGCGCAAAAGGCGATGGTGTGACAGATGACACTGCGGCTCTCAATGCCGCTATGACAGCGGCAGAAGGTAAAGTCCTGTATATCCCTGCTGGAACGTATCTTACGACCACTGGACTAGCCATTCCTTCAAATACAGAAGTCCGTGGCGATGGGATGTGGAATACACTTATCAAGCTGTCGGATGATGCACCATACGCTAACCATTGCATACGCAATACGGAAAACGTGTGGAACAGGGATGTGCCGACTCAATATGTTACCGACAACCACGGGAACGAAAACATCATCCTGCGAGACCTTTCCGTGGATGGCAACGCATGGAACACGTCACAGCAGAGCGGAGTCAATCACTTTGGATGCGCCATCCAATTCGCCTATGTCAAAAAACTGCTCATCGAGAACGTCCGAGCGTACAATGGTAAATTGCACTGCATCGACATCTCGTCAGCACAGTATGCCGACAATGACGGGCCAAATGATGAAGGCTGGTATTATGGTGCATCCGAAAATGTCCGTATAGTGAACGTCGTGTGTTATGACAGTTACATGGATGATGCGCTGACTACTCACTGGTCACATGATATCACAATCGTTAATCCTATCATTTACCGCACGCTTGCACATCCGCTACATTCATCGACAACGCATGGACTGGAGATAGATGATGGATCATATCGTGTGTATGTGTATGGCGGTCATGTGTCGGATCATAACTGTGGCTTGCAGGTAAAAGGACATATCGACAATGTATATTTCCCTGCTCATGACGTCATGGTGGACGGGCTTGTTTGTAAGGCGAACAAGCTTAATTTCTGGACCACACATGCACAGAGTTATAAGTCATCCAACAGCATTGATTATGCTCCTATCCGTAATATAACTTTGCGTAATTGCACTTCCATAAAGCCAACGCTGCCGCCGAAAGAAGCCGATGCAGATTATTATCAGGCAACAACCATATCACATTTGTTTCTTTCCGATGTATGTGGCGGGTTGATTCAGAGCTTCATGATTATCGGGGATGATACTACCGACGTAGGTGGATTCGGTGTGCGTTTCACAGGACGCTCAGAAAACATACAGTTTAATAATTTAGAGATTTATAATACACTAAGCACTTATGGGCTGATATACATACAACAAACAACAGACGATGGTTTAAAATTCTTCAATACAGTCGTTCGAAATTGCGGAGCGCATTGCGTTTTCTATATTGGTGATGTCACATATGCTGGTGTTGAAATAGATGGCGTTGACGCATCCCGCACGGCAAGCGTTGGGGACAGTGTCGCACTTATTGAAGCACTTTATAGCTCAACAATGCCCGGGACAAATGCCCTTGATGTAAAAAATATATACAACTATACGGGTTATTCACGGATACTTGGCGAAATTGTTCAAGGTGTGGCTGGGCCGCTGGCGTTGACGCAGACAAAAAGATGCGAAGCGTCCTTCTCAAATGTGAAACGAATTCATTGGACAAGAGCGGCTGGATCAGGTGGTAGTTCTTCATCGACAAGGACTCTTAATCTTGGTTATCAAATTGGCAATCAAAACGTAGGTGTTGGAGAAGGAAATGCCATTGGATTTTATGCCAAGCACACAACCAACGACGCCACAGAAGTTGCTTACATAGGGTCATACAAATCTGTTTCTGGCCCGGATACTGATATGAACCATGGCCTTGTTTTCGCAACAAGGAGCGACACGGGAACATCAGGGCCAGCTGTTATTCGTTGGCAGATATCTGATGTTGGTCATTTGTTGCCTCAAACAGGCAATACCTACAATATTGGTGCAAGCAGTCAGGCAGTCAACAACCTCTATACCAAAGATGGTACAGTTAAAACATCAGACGGCAGGGTAAAGGCCAATGCCGCAGACGTCCCGGAAGATGTCTTGAGGGCGTGGGGAAAGGTAAGCCTCAAGGTTTTCCAGTTCATTGACTCCATTGGTGAAAAAGGCGTTGACGGGGCGCGTCTCCATGCTGGTGTCATCGCGCAGGAAGTGCAGAGCGCATTTGAATCGGAAGGTCTTGATGCTGGCAGATATGGCTTGTTCTGCTATGACCAGTGGGATGCTGTCGTAGATGAGGAAGGCAATATAATATCCCCTGCCGGGGACAGCTATGCCATACGCTATGATGAGGCCCTTGTCCTTGAAGCGGCATATCAGCGATGGAGGGCGAACAATCTGAGGGATCGCGTTGCCGTGTTGGAGCGCAAGATGGAAGAGATGGAACAGGTTCTTGCCGTACTGGGCATAGGAGGAAATGATGAAGAGTAAAGTTTATGAGCCGGTTGCAACCGGATCAACGGTGGCGCGTGACCTTCGCGACCGCTTTGCTGACGTGGTAAACGTGAAGGACTATGGTGCGAAGGGCGATGGCGTCACGGATGACACTGTTGCGTTCAGTTCTGCCGCGGCAACGGGCAAAGTGGTATTCATTCCGGCAGGCAGCTATGTGCTGACGTCCAAGGTGCAAGGCGACTTTATCAGCTTGGAAAACGTGGTTTATGACCCGTCAAAGATCATGATCCGCGACGCGGCGCATCCGGAGTTCCATGCCTTCCCGACAGAATACAGTTTTATGAACGCCATGACCGATTTGGGCGGCGATGCCAGTGCTGCCGGCGTGACACCTTGGGACTGGGCGAAAAACATCCAAGGGGCATTTGTTGACCCCTACGAAAACAAGCTGGTACTTTCATGGGGAAATAGCACCGGGCAGACAGGCATCGGATTTTTTGAGTGGGATGAGGCTCCAGAAAAGAGGACGTACATCAATTTCTTCAGTGGCCTTTATGATTTCATCGACCATCAGGAAACATGTCTGTACCGTCCAAGCAGAGCGGCACAGCCTCTCATCGTGTGCCGTGGCAATCTATATACAGCCGAAGGCGTGATGAATGAGCAGAATTCACTCAACGCCCACGTTGTCAGCTTTGAGTATCCTACGGCCGAGACTGCAAGCCTCACATGGTCGATCATGCACGTCTTCAAGATGTTCCCGCTGGCTGATTGGTATTCCGCCAGCCCTGCTGGTAACAAGTGCCGCTTCTGCGTTTCTGCCGACGGCAAGTACATGATTGCGCTCGCAAAGAAGAAATCTGATGACAAATGGTATTATCGCATCTGGGATTTGCCGTACATCTTGAGCAAGTACGCCGGAGCCGCATCCTCCACGGTCTCCCCCATAGACATTACGGGGGACAAGCTCTATGAATTCGAGAAGCGCCTGGAGGATGGCGAGAATTATACCCAGGGCATATATTCCGACGGGACATGGATTTTTAATCTGATTGGATCATCAACCACCACAAGGATGTACAAGATAAAGTATGAAGGCATCCATAACAGGGCCAGCGGAACATGGAAGGGGATATTTCCCGTTCCGCCCGATCTTGCCGGCGTTACGAAGATGGAAGCGGAGAGCATGTTTTTTGCTCCTTTCAACGGCAGGATGGAGATGCTGCTGGGCGTGACCTGCGTCGATGGCAGCGGTCATAAGTACAACCGTTATTTTTCGCCGACCGTTGCCGTGCATGGGACGCGCTTCAACGCCTCTGTCCTTGTGGAGACGTATGACAACAATGTATACGGGTTTATCCACAAGGACCTGGCCGTCACCAGGGGAAATGCTCTTGGGGAAGGGCGGCTGGGGGGCTTCTTCCACAGGGACAAGGACGATAACGCAATGGGGGCATTGTACCATCAGTTCAGCGCCGGCAGCGACAAGATGAGCTTCTGGACATGGACGCTCTATAAAAACAAAGCTGAAACTGATGGGTATGTGCTGAGATTCAGCGACTTCGGGGCATCCGGCTCGCCGAACGCCTATTTCGGTCCCTATGCCCCTGCATCCTCAGCCCTATCTGAAAACATCAACCTTGGCAGGGCAAGCCACCCATGGCAGAATTCCTACTGCGCCAGCGGCCAGTGGACAGGATCGGACGAGCGCATCAAGGCCAACATTGAGGACATCGATGAGGCCGTGTTCCGCGCATGGGGCAAGGTGAACTTCAAGGTGTTCCAGATGCGGGATGCCATTGCAAAGAAAGGAGAAGATGCTGCCCGCCTTCATGTCGGCGTGATCGCGCAGCAGGTGCGAGATGCCTTCGCATCGGAAGGGTTGGATGCATCGCGTTACGGCCTCTTCTGCCATGATGAGTTCGTTGGTGGTGACGTCTATGGCATTCGGTATTCCGAGGCCCTGGCCCTGGAGTGCGCATACCAGAGATGGCGTCTAGATAAATTAGAAGCAATAATTCTTAATAACTAAGGAGGTGTATTATGTAGACAGAACATAAAGAGACGTAGTTTATAGCTAATATCTAAGTAAAATTATAAGGAGTACAAAATGGCTGATAGTCCTATGATTATCGATGGTATGGGGAACAATGGATTTGGTGGCGCTGGCCTTGGTGCTGGCTTTATTGGTGGCCTCGTCCTCGGCTCTATCTGGAATGGTGGAGGCTGGGGCGGCTGGGGTAACCGTGGTATGGCCCCAGCCCAGATAGGCGCCGATGTCACTATGGCTAACTCTCTTGAACATATTTCTGACCAAATTAGTCAGGCCGCTCTGTCACAGCAGCAGCTTGCAAGCAATCAGAATATGTTTATGGGCAATCTTATTAACCAGACTGGTGACGCTATTGTAGGTGCTGTGAATCAAGGTACATTTACTGGCCTGCAGAATACCGCGCAGATCAGTGATAAACTGTGCTGTATTAATAATAATATCACTAATCAAGGCTACGAGAATAGGCTGCAGTCTCAGGCTCTTGCAGCGCAGATGCAGAATCAGTGCTGCCAGCTGTCTCATGAGATCTTTGAGCAGGGCTGCCAGAATCGCGAATTGCAGCGTGAAATTCAGGCTCAGGCTATTCGTGATAAACTTGCTGAGACACAGGCCAAAAATGCTGCACTTGAGGCCCAGATTAACCTTCAGGGACAGCTTCAGGCTCAGACTTTGTACCTTATAAACCAGCTTAAACCTGCAACAGCTGCAGCAGGGGCATAATTAACTAACTATTAAACGGGCGCAGAGGCTATCTCTGCGCCCTTGGAGGTTGTATGCTAGTTATAATTCCTGATAGCAAGTCCCTTAATAAGCCCAAAGACTGGGCTTTTATGGCTAAAAGTGAACAAGTCTTAAATAATATCCCTGAAACTTGGAAACAGTATCCAAATAGCATCCAGGGGAAAACTGAAATAATTGATATGGAATACAACGAATTTAAACAAGCGCAAACTATAAAAGAACGACAGCATGAACTTATTCATCTTGCTAGCGCTTGTCTTAATCTTTGGCGTACTTTGGAGGGTATATGACTCCGCTACTTAGTCCCTTTGGTACTTCTGGATTTGTTCCTACTTCTTCTACTGGATTACTGCCTAATCCAACGAGTACTCTCTCAGCTATTCAGCCTCAGGCCACTCTGAATCTTAATCAGATAGATGGATTTATTCCAACCGCAG
>Ga0310691_10004504_pt1 | contig 15655 bp, 26 predicted proteins | sample 176DNAGHGlowgp2_FD_203887 | JGI IMG/M metagenome (GOLD analysis project Ga0310691, IMG submission 203887) | Sheep rumen microbial communities from Palmerston North, Manawatu-Wanganui, New Zealand - 1766 DNA GHGlow gp2 (v2) (version 2) | ecosystem: Host-associated > Mammals > Digestive system >...
TCTACGCTCACCATAGTCTTGAGATTCCTCATCGTCTCTACGGCCATATCTTCTACCCATAGAGCCACTTCTCATACTCATTCTCTCACCATAGAGTTCTTCCATTTCCTCTGCAAGTTCACAAAGCATTTCGGTACCTTCCTTAACCATCATAAGGGCTTCCATAAATTCCGAGGTGTTTCTTTCACCTTCTTTTCTTTTCTTTTCCATTATAGTCCAACTCATAATTTTATTCATTTTTGTTGTCAAGTAATTTATGGAGAAGCTAATGCATTTCTGAAATTTGTGTTTTCAGACCTTCAATCTCTTTGTTTCTTTCAGCATCTGCCCTCTTTTGGGGATCAAGCCTGACAAGTAATTCATCACACTTGACAACCATGCCTTTATGAAACTCTATTTGTTCCAAAATTCTCTAACTATTCTATTTTAGGTTATTTATTTCCTTAAGTATCAAATCACTGTTTTCACTAACTGTCATTCCATTACCATCATCGGCTATACTTGCATCCGCAGGGAGATTCTAAAACATTACATCATTACCATCCATTGTAGCCTTGATGTTCACTGAGGGCTTTGGAAGGAAGCCTGTCTAATACTTCAAATTATAATTTGGCATTGATGGCATTACCTACACTACCTCAGCCGTGTGAATTTCAGGTTTGTTCTTATCAAGAATATAAATCAATGCACCCTATCCTAAGTTACTTAACATGATTAAACATTTTTATTGATTAAACTTAAACTGTAGGAGAAACCAATTGCAGTATACCATTATACCAATCATAAAACACAGTAATGATGCCTGTACCTACATCAGCAACAGTAACATTAGTACCTCCTAAGAGGGTTAAGTTTCTGGTATTACCATTAAGAGTAAATCTTATAGGTAAAGTTGTAGTAGTACCTGTAGGAATGGCATCACTCAAATTGATTGTAAGGTAGCTAACGGCAGGTATTCTTCTGAAACCAAGTTGATAATCAACAGTGTCAGTTCCAACAGTCACTCCAGTAGTCCTTAAATAAGGGATACCATTGACATTAGTGTTTATGTTAAAGCAATTCATGGCTGTCCTCCTTAGAAATTAAAAGGTGAATTAAAGTTACCATAGACACCACCAGACACATAAGGAGAGGTGTTGACTGCCATCAACTGAGGCCACTGCACAGGAACAGTATTAGGCTGTTTTGAAGCAATAGCGTCAATCTTGTCATCAAGAGCAGCAAAAGCACGATTGAAAGCCAAAGTCTGGTTATCATTACTAATCTAGTTTCTCAACTGAGTAATAATGTCACCCTACATATCAATCTTACTCTGCATATCTCTTTCTCTAGCAGCACAGAACTCACTTATCATAGAAGTCTTAAGGTCAGCAATAGCATCGGTTATACCTCTACCGTTTGCACTAATTGCATTACCAAGAGTGTTGGTTTGCTCAATAGTTCTCAATTGACCTTGATAACCCTATTCAGTAACTAACTGTCTCATATTGCAGCAACACTCACAAAGCTGTGAAGCCATAGAAGCATTACCAGCCTAGATAGCATTAACCACTTGTAAAGTACCCATACCTTGTGCATTTGCAATTTGGTTCAAACTATTTGAAATAGTTTGGATGCTACTATTCACAAGATTAAAGTCCTGGCCTAACATAGTAGATAAGGTAGAAATAGCCTCATGCTGTCTTTCACCTTGAGAAGTAATGGCATTCATCAGAAGTTCTCTACCAGAGTCATTATTGATTTGGTTACTTAAGAATCCAGCACCATTAGCTCCATTTCCAAAGCCACCGTTGCCAAAGATACCATTGTTACCAAACAAAAGACCAAGAAAGAAACCGAGGATACCACCTCCCCAACCACCTAATCCACCAAGACCATTGTTATTGTTCATAGCAAGCCAAGGCCAAGCATTATTCATTCCATTGTCAGGATTAAACACATAAGTTTTAGTTTTTTCTTCCATAATTTTTTACATTTAATAAGTTAAATTTTAATTGTTTTTTTTTTTGTAAGCTTACGAATGCAAAAATATGTCAGAAAACCACTTTTATCTAACAAGTATATACAAAACAAAAAACCCACTCAGTATCAACTGAATGGGTTTATAAACAAGTGTAAAATATTTTACTTTATTTTCAAGATATCCTCTTTTAAGAATACCTTCTCTTTTAATCCTGCAATCTTTTTAGGCTAAGGAACCTTACCTTCTTTAATCCTCTTGTTTAATGTAGGAATACTTATATGAAGGAAATCGGCAGCCTATTGTTTACTCATAAATTCAGGTTTATTAGGATGGATAAGTTCTCTCATTGTATCTATAAGACTATAACAAGATTCTTCACTTAAGTCACAACTACCACTTCTAAGCATATCAAGACTATCCTCAAGAAGATGTATTAGAATCAAATGGTCTTTAGCTTTCATGTTTTTCTTTTATATAAGTATAAAATAATTATCAAGCAAACAAATAATAATACAAGATGTATTGAAATATATGTCCAATCACTTATATTTTCTCCAAAATAAGCATCTAATATGTTTATAATATCATTTAATACAACGTAATGCAGAAACATTCTATGATATGCACAAAACTGAAATACATAACTTGTAAGATAAAGAAATATCATTGGTAACAAAGACATTCCTGCAATATAAGATAAAACATAAGAATCTATATTAAATACATATAAAGTAGTATTCAAGGCATAACAAAAAGCAAGTAACATTGGTATTGTTTTTAACAACACCAATGTTACTTTATAAAGCTTTTTACTTCTTAACCTTGATTTTTCCTCCACAGCTCTATTTGTGTCCATTGTGTTTTACACCAGCTTTAGGAGACATACTTCCACCGCGTTTTCTACCAGCCATATCCATATTATTTAATTAATTATTCTTCAACTTCTTTAGATTTTCCAGTATATTCACCTGTAATACCTAATATAATAACACCGTCTTTGATGTTTTCAGCCTTAAGATTAGCATCTACTATCTTAGCTGTTGCATATTCAGAAACGTCTATTTCTTCAGTAGTCATTATTTCTTTATTACCAGTAGGTAATATAGGATTATTTTGCTTTCCTATAACTTTAGTCCCATTATTATCCTTAAGAACTATATTACTACCTTCTTTAGTATAAAGGAGTTCTTGTTCATCTAATTCATTTAAGGAACATCCCCAAACTATTGTTTTATCAAACAATTTACCTATTTTATTTTTAGCCATATCTTTAAATTTTACTTTGCAAAATTAAACATTATTTTTGAATCATACTAATTTATCTTTATTATTATCTAATTGTATTAAATTACTAATGGTATAAGCAATAAAACTCCAATTAGTCCACCTACACAAGTCCATAAGAAGTCTTTTATTGATGGAACTCCGTACTTTATATCAACAAGTTCCTTAACACCTGCTGCAATTGCAGATAATATAAAAGAAAGTAAGGCTGACAACCACCAAGGTAATGCAATTGACAGCAATGTGAAAGCCACTTGTGCAACACCAAGCCCACAAAGCAGATGTAACCACTTATCAGCCTTGACTTCTCTTATTAACTGCATAATTTTATTAACCATGCCAACCGAAAATTGCTGCAATCAACATAGCCAAAAGGCATCCAATTACACATCCTATTACTGTAGGAAACCAATACCAAGGTTTCCATTTTGTCTTTGTAATCAAGACCCTAATACCTTCTACAAGTGGGGGCAAAAACACACCACCTAAGAAAAAGATGCCCAACAGAGCTTCCATTTCAATACCTCTCCAGCCATTAGCAGCAAAGATGCAGATTGAAACGCATGATACTATAAAAGCAATAATGCTTATGATAATTGCTTTCGTTGAGTCTCCAACAGCGACTGCATGTTCTTCAAGCCATAAGGCAAATTTTTCAAGAATTTTCATAATGCTTATTGTTTAATTGTTAATGTTATCTTATTCATTAATTATTTAGCTTCTTCTTTATCAACTTGTTCTCTTAAGTATTTAACAGAACTTGAATCTCCGAATCCCCAATTTTTTCCAAAAGCAGAACCAAACATTTGCATAAAACCATAATCTGGGATATATATGCTATCAATATCTTCAAATACTCTTGTATTCAAGACTTGAAGATACAATTCCATAGCAATCTTTTGGTTCTTCATCACAAGTTTATTATTTGGAGAAAGCTTGTAGTACTCCTCTGAGTTGATAAACTCAATCAGTTTTGACAACTTCTCTTTGAGTTCTTGTTGCTCTATTATCAGTTTTTCTTTGTTATATTCCATATTGTTAATGGTTTAACATTATATTTCATCAGTATTATTTGCAGTCGTCTATAAAACCGTCGGCTTTCATTTTTAAGATACTAACAACAATTTATGTGTAAAGATATTTCCTAATCTTTGCCTACCTGCCAATGATGGGTGTTGTCCATCATAAAGAAATATGTTAGGATTAGTTTTATCTTCTTCAGCACCTGTTCCTGTTGTAAATCCGTTGAAATAAACACATTCAGCCAAATCAAGAAAAGGTAAATGTAGTTTTTCACAAAGTTTCTTAATACCGTTTCTATTTCTATCCCAAACAGAATAGTCATTCCATTGCAAGAAAGAATAAGTAAACACAACACGGCAAGTTGGTTTTCTTGTCCAAAGTTCATTAAGTAGATAAATAACAGCACCAATATATGAATCTCTGTGTTCTGCTAAAGTACTGCCATCAGAATATGTAAAATGCGGGTTGTTATTATATCTTGTAGTAGGCAACTTGACCAAATCAAGCAGTTCTTCACCGCCATAATAAGTGGTGCCATCAATAACAACCTCTGATTCAACATAACTTTCACCTGCAAAAGTGCCAAACAAAACGCAATCAAAATCTTTTGCAAATTGTGTTTCATAACTAATTGTGGTGCTTTGACTGATAGATTCACATTCAGCAATAGTTGCTGCCAATCCAACAAGATTCAATGTATCATCAACATACTTTAATGATACACGGCGTGATGCAAAACCACTAAGAGGGGGCAGCATCTTTAATTTATCTGCTGCAATCTGAAGATAAGATGTATTATCAGAGAAGCCAGCAGAAGTTGTACTAGCTCCAAATCCAATGAATCTTTTTCCTTTCCATTGATTCAGGCTATCAATCAAATCAACAAAATTATCAAAAGTTTCTTTATTTGTTTGTGTTACTGGATGAATAACAGATATATCCCAAGAATTGTTAGCAATATATTGTTCCCATTCACAAATTCTCATCTTTACCGCTGTTGGGTATTCTGTAATATCAAATACATTACCTTCTGCTGGCACGGGTCTAATTCTGAAAGTTGCTAAACCTACACCTTCCGAATTATATATTGCAACCTGTTTGTTATTTTCATTGATATCAATACCGCCTTTGTATCTTATTGCTTTAGTGTTTGGTAGTAAATCAATATAATCAGAAACTTTTCCAACACTTGATGCTGTAGTTAATGTGCCATTTGCAGCAATATAATAATATCCTTCAAGCCAAACAACATTATCTTTCAGATTTGTTTCAACATCAACAGGGTCAGCAAGATAATAATTGTTATCAAGATTTTCAAATTGTTCATCAACTTCATCAAATCTGTCATCAACGGATTGTGTGAAATCTTCAAACACTTCCTGATTTGTGTGTATAACTTCAATACCAACAGATATATTCCAAGTATTATTATTGATACGCACATCATATTCTGATATTCTCATTTTGGTAGCACCAACCAAGTTTGAAATATCAAAAGAAACACCGTTTGCTGCTGGATATTGGAAAAATGTTCCTAAACATTCATTGTTGTCATTATATATTGCTACTTCCTTTGCATAATCTGTTGTTGCCGTACCACCATAATAATTTATAGTTTTGGCATTAGAAGGCAAGTTTATGTAATCACTTGTTTTGAAAGTTGCTGTTCTTTCATGCAAACTACCATCTTCATCAATACTATAAAATCCTTCAAGCCAAACAACATCTGATTTAAGGTTGATTGTTTGTTCAGTTGGTTGAATAAGACTAAACCTGTCAACAATAACTTTTCCTTGTTCAGCACTCAAAACATCTTCCGTGCCTCCAGTAATCAAGTTGTTAACAATATGCACTTCATTTACTTTTTGACCATCGGCAAATGTCTGCATATTGGAAGTATCAACAGTCTTACCACTATCACTCCAAGTGCCATTAGTTGTGCATTCGTAGATAGCAGCAGGGTCAGTTGTCTCTGCACCTTTGACATAGGCATAGTCACCTACTACGGGAGTGGAAGGAAGTGCGCTTGAAGAAGCATACCATCCCTTGAAGTGTTTATTCAATTGAGATTGAACATCAGATGATAAGTCTGATTGAGGAATACCACTTGAAGGTTTACTATAAACACCAAGGTCTTGTGAAGTCTTGTTGCCATCAAGTTCAACACCATTGATAGTTGGTTTGTTCTTGATGTCTGAATAATCAGAAACACCGCCTCCCATAGATTTCCACCTACCATTAATAAAGTGTTTCTCAACAGGTGTTTCACCACTTAAATCAACCCAAGTCACATTAGTTTGTTTAGGTTGATTTTTGCTTTTTATTGTTTTATCAGTTGTCATAATTATATCTTTATATTATATTAACAAATAATTGATTACAATTTATTTCTATTTTTTTGAATGCTATTTTTCCTTTAAACTTTCTTGTTTATCAGCAAGAAACTAATTAAATGGACCATCTGCCCACTCTACAAGATTACTTAATGTAACTTCCATAGAATCCATTCTATTATCTAGCATCTTTATACTAGACATTATCTAATTCTAGTTTAAATTACCCTACTTGGCAGACTGTTTAACATCTTCCATCATATCCATCATATCAGTCCAATAAGTCTTCATTAGAGCTAACTGCATATTAATGCTTTCAGTAGTAGAATTACTCGCCTGATTATCTTTTATAGTCTTATTCTATTTTCTGTATTTGATTAGTTTATATAATCCAAAGAGAAAACTTCCAGAAAATAAAACAGTAATTACCTATATAATTACTTCAGTCCAATCTATGTTCATTTGTCTATTATTTTTATAAATTTAGTTTCTTGAATATTTGAATATGGATTGTTTTCCTTTACTGTAACATTAATTACAGTATGTTTACGCTGAAACAAGCGTCCTATCCATGTTTTACAAGGTGGATTGATAGTTTCCCTTGATGTGTGTATAAAACAGTTTAAATCAGTGTTTATATCAATTTGAGAGGAAATCTCATTAGGATATGCCATATGAAGACAATTCTAATACCATTCATCACCAAGACATGTATCTAATACAAAGTCAGGTTTATCAAATATAGTATCGTGGACTACTATAGAATCAACGATGTATATCTTCTCCTTTACTTTGCTCATCTGTTGTATTTTCTTGTCTTTAATACCAAGTTCTTTACGCATAGAATCTAGTTCCTTAATAGACTTATCATTAAGAGCTTCAAGCTACTCTACAGTAAATTGAAAAATTCTATTCTCTTCTTGGATTACATCAAGTTGACTTTCATAAGCCTTGTTGTTCTGCATTGCTATGTCATACTGCTTGCGAATTTTGCTGGCTTGTATGGATTTGAAAATACCAAACCCACACAATCCCAACAATACCGCAAGCAATATTATGATAATCTTGTCTTTCATATTATTTCAATTATTATTTTTTCTCCGTTATCCCTAGCTTTAATTAGCTTATCCATAAGCATAAACCAATATTTCTATGAATTTAAAACTTTTCCAGGTTCTGTATTTTCACCAACCAATAGACATCCATCGGTGTCTTCTGCCTAATTTCCAGGATGAATTAGTACCCCACTGAAATACGGAACATTCTTAAGTCTTGGAACAATCCCTTTATATTTCTTTGCCCAAGAACGATTCTTGAATTTTGGAGATATAGAATTCATGTCAACTTCATAAACTCCACTAGGAATTGCTGTCTTTCCAAAAATTTTCATTTCTTTTGGAAGATTTCTTACTTTATCTTCAAGAGTATTACAGAAAAAACCTTCGTTAATATAAAGATTTCCTATTGTATAATTCTCTCCTTTAAAGATTCGTTTAACCTTAAGATTCATACTTTTTATATAATATGTAAACCGTTTTTATTATTTTTTTGCCCATTTAATAATTGTTGCATGAGGTTATTTAGGGGAAACACTTGCCGGAGCAATCTTTGCCATGTCCAGCATCAAGTATAATTGTAATGTTCTTGTCTTTCCAAGAGAAAGTCTATTGTGACTTGTTTATATTAAATAAATTCTTAAGCATTACTATTGTACATTAAATAATGTATCTTTCTTTGAAACTTCATCAATATAAATTCTGTTACCATTCAATGTAACAACAAATTTTGTCTCTGGATTGAGTTCAACCATATAATACCCGTTTAGATATGAAAATTTATTATTATATGTAGAACTATTAACAGTGTATGTCTCAACAAATTCATAAGTACTATCAAACATAAGTTTAGGTTTGTTAGTAGATACATCAGTAGTAAAATCAAAGAAACTAGGCACAATCATTTTGTTGGTGCTTTGATATGATATAAAAGTAAGTGATTCCAACGGTCCTTGTATAATATATCTATGATTTGTTTCAAGTATTTCTGTGCCTGTCTATCCGTCTCCAGACATTGTTATTATTCCAATATTGGAAGCAAACCCACTTTCTTTTGGTTCATGTATATTTTTCCAACCTACATTAGTACCATTAAAGAATAAAACATCATTATTGTTAGCACTACTAGTATCAATACTGATTTCATCTGATGGTGTAATAGTTATACCTTGCGTTGTTTTTGTTTTACTAATAATACTGTCTACATTTACAAACAAAGCTTCAGTTTGATATGATTCTGTAGGGTCTATCAAATTAGTTCCAAGCTCACATTCTACATAATGGATAATTGAAGCAGCTTTTGGTGCATTAGCTTTTATTCCTCCTAGTTTTTCAGTAGAAGCTAACTCTAATTCAAAATTATCATTCAACCAATCAGATAAATCAACCCATTCTACAGCACAATTAGCTGCCGTCCAACTCTCTGGAACATCAGGAAAAGGATCTTTTATTTTTAAAAACTTTCCTTTATTAGCAATATGAACACCATATATTTCAGGTGAAATTGTGGGGTTAGAAGAAGTGCTAAGAATACTCCATCCTATAGAAGATGTATTTTTTAAAATACTATCTAATATAATTGTCAATTGTTCTGGATTAATTGGTAATGTTGACCCTCCTGGATTATCATTATAATATTCATTAATCTAATCAATAATATTTCTTGTATCAATACAAAGTCTGTGTTGTAAATTTTCATATGCCTGCCATCCTGTTGGATAGAATTTTACTTCTACTGGTTTAAAAGCTGCTGCTACTTCTGGATTATGTATATCAGAATATATACCTCCACATACATCAGTGTCTGCCCAAGGAATATGATAATCACTACTACCACTTTGGATTATAGACCAAGTTAAATCTCCAAACCAATTGGTATCACCAAAGATATCACCCCAATTATAATTTGAACTATTGAATACATTATACCATTCTTCTTCTGTTACAAAGTTAAGGTTGCTTAATAGACTGCCAAGAGTTCCAGCATCATACAAATCATTTGGATTCTATCCTGTGAATATCGCTGGATGATATAAATTATTTCCTTCAACAATATCAATCTTGTTTGCAGCAGTTGAATTAAATCCAACAATAGGATTCCACTTACCACAATCATAAATCTTGAATATATAGTCACAATCTCTTTGAGCATTAGAGTCAGTTGTAGGTTCACCATTTTCATCATAATGGGCATTCTTGGAAAGCCATATATCATATTTATTTGAAGGTTCATGAGGAGAAAACCAAACTACTCTTCTTGGATTTAAATTATTTATAGCCATTATTTCTAAGTTTTATTATTATTTTGTTTTCTTATTTGTTCTCTTTTAATTTGATTGTCACTTTCATTCTTCTATTTATCAAATTCAAGTCTTTGCTTATCCAATTCTTTCTAATGAAGGAATTTGTCATTCTCCAATTTCATATTTTCATCAAATTCTCTCATCTTCTCTAATAAGGTTTCTCTTTCTTGATTATCAGCAATACCATCATTATCTATATCCTACTGTTGATTCATTGAAGCAACAAGAATTTTAGTTTCATTATCTCTTTGATTAATTTGGTCTTTAAATTGGAAGTCTCTTTCCTACATCTAGGCTTTAGCTTCTATTTCTTGCTGCTGCATCTATTGCTGTTGCTATTGCATTTGTTGCTATCTTTGAAGTATTTCATCTTCAGATTGCTCAATCATTCTTACCTTCTCTGCAATAGAACAAGTTTGGAATATCTTCATTGCAGTAGAGAAGTTAATCATTTGGTTTTGAAGACCTGCTTGAACCAACATATCAAGCTTTTGTGTCTATTCTTCAATTCCTTGGGAATTATCCACTATTAAACCATAGTCATTCTCTGCAAACTAATCACCATCAATAGACATTATTCTTTGGGAAATATCAGAAGTAATATAAGTAAACTTCAAATTATTTCCCCTCATTGCAGTTTTTGCAGTTTCAAGGAAGCACTCAAGTACCCTCTTCTTAAGGTTTTCATGAGTTATAAATACCCACTCTGTAATATGAGAGGATTGTAGTGTAGCTCTTTCAACACCGCCAACAGTTTCCCTATTACTAACCTAACCTTCTCTTTGCTTTGAAATACCTACTACTTCAGACATTTCAGATTTGATAAACTCGAGAAGGTTAATGTATTGCTATATAAGATTTCCAATATTTGTGGAAAATACTGCTTGAGAAGCGTTGTTTAAACTACCAACAGCCTTTCCTTGCAAGAATCCAGAGCCTTCCTTAGCAGAATCTCTTACTCTGATATGATTAACCTTAGCATAGTATAACCATTTTTCTACATCCCATCCTTTAGGGACTAATGCTAAATCCATATCAAGCATAGTACCCCAGTCCGATGCAAGAGCTTTATTAAGTCTATCTTTAACTACATCATAGAGATAATTGTAAGGCTTCATCATATCAACCATAGAGAATGGTTTTCTACCATTATATGAATAAATAGAACCTATAATTCCAAAGTGACATAATGAAGGATTGTTTATCCTGTTGTATTGGATTTCCATAGGTCCCATATCTACATATACATCCTTACCTATCTTTACTCCATGCCAAGCTTCATTAATCCAAACTATTTGCTCTTCCTCTCCAGCATCAAAATCTGTTACATATTCATCTGTATAGAATTCAGTATAAGATTCTCCAGTTTCAACATCATACTTCTTAACTATCTTACACTTTCTTCTGGATTTCCAATACATTCTTACTACTCTGATATTACCAAATGGGTCATAAGGCATTGAGTCTGCCATATGTTCTCCATAAGCATTAAATGGGTCAAAAATAAAGTGACCCTCTTCATCAGTTCTTATATAAGCAGCAGTATCATCATATTCATCACTTTCTCCAACTCCATCGTGTGTAAAATCCTTATATTGCTTCATGAAAGCTTTTGAAACCTTTGCAAAATCCTTATCACTAAAGAAAGTGTCAAAGATTTTACCAGGACTCCAATATTGAGTAATTACCACTACATCAGCATCTTCAATCTTATTTGAATAGCCTGACATATAAGTATCAATCTCAAAAGGATTTATCTTCTCAAGATAAGGTTCTCCATTATTTATAAAACATTGATAAATCTCTTCTCCAAGAACCAAACCATCCCAAAAACCATAATGAAACTATAATCTAAAATCCTATTCTGAAGAATAGTGTTTTAATAACTCATTAGCTCTTTTTTCTCTAATATCTTGATATTCATACTTATAGTATTTATTTATCTTCTAGAGCTATTCTTTGGCTTCTTCTTCACTTTGAGATTGATTCATTACCCACTGCTATAGATCATTGAATATAGCCTATTTCTTCTATTCTTCAATATCACTTATTGAAGTTGGATTAGTTACTACAACTCTATAGTTGAAAGGTCTCCTAGACTCTTCTCCCATAAGGACTTGTAGTTTAGCATTCATAATTGGGTAATGCTATATCTTTTCAGGAATATATCCTGCTTCAATCTAATCAGGATTTAAGATTAATTGTAAATCACTCATGTCTAGTTTTCCTAAACACAAATCTTCATTAATCTTTTTATGTCTATAGGATTTCCTAACAGCTTCAATCACACTGGAATTGGAATTTGTAGCCCAATCCAAATGCTTCTTAGCCCAACGAGCAGTCTTACTTCTGTTGGGGATTTGCTGTTCAGGGAAAGTATTTATTCCAAATTCCATATTATTCTTCTATTTGGGCGCAAAAATACAAAAAACAATAAACACAAATGCCATACTCAATCAAAAAATTAAGTATGGCATTTATTAATAATTAATTTCTTTGTAGAAATTTCATCACTTCTTTGTTACCGAACTTATTATCATAGTTTTTAGAGAAGTATTCGTCATTTCCTAAGTAATCTTTATCTATTTCTTCCTAATCTCCTATATTACTTAAATCTCCATTATACAATATTATCTTTTCTTCTCTGTAGAGCATAAGCATTCCTAATGCTCTAATTCTATCCACATTTATTATTGGATTATATAACGCTAACTCTTTAAGTAAAGCTCTATTTCTTAGTGTATATAACAATGGTATAGTCACTTCATTTGTTTCCTCTAAACTACTATTATCTCCCTAAGCGTTTTTTCTTTCTACAACTACTGGCTATAATAACCAATCTCTTATAAGTTGGTTTGCATAGTTGTTTATTGGAGCAGTAGCTCTAATTCCTTTAGTAAGATTACCATAGTTACCTAATTTCCACTATTCTTTTCCTTTAAGATATTCTGGAGTATCACAAAGTAAATGTGTGCATTTCATAGTCTTAAAATAAGCATACAATCCCTTAAGGTTATTTTCATAGCATCCTTTTGCATTATAAAACAATAAAAGTTTTCTTGTAAGCTCATAAGCTTCATCTGCAAACTTAGGTCTTCCAGTATATTCTGCTACTATTCTATCTGTAAATAAATCTAATACAAACATTGAATACAAAGACATAGTGTCTGAAGCATCCTAGTCATAGGGGTCTATTCCTGCAATATATCTATTTTCAACTACTTTACCATTACTGTTTTTCTGAGGTAAAGAAAATATCTCTAAAGTACCTTCCTCCTTATTATTTGCATCATGTGGAAAGTTTCTTATTGGAACAGCATTAGTAGGCTAGAATATAACATCATTATTAGCATCAAATACTAAAGTACCAGTATATATATCATCATATATAGAGGGATTAGCATCTAATTGATTAATTCTTTCGTTAAGTTGTGCAGTAGGAAAGAAATTGCTTTTTACTCTTAATAAAGCCTCCTATGGAGTGATAGGAACCTCAGCAATAGTTCTAGTGATAGTATTTATGTCTGTTGAGTTGTATTTTACGTTGTATCTATCAATTAAAATACGAAGTAAAGATTTGGTTACATCACTAACTCCATTATCATTATAGCATCCTGCATAATTTATATAGCCTGGGAAAAAGAAAGTAATTTCTTTTTTTCCTAAACCTTCTTTATCCCATACATTTGGTAAAGCGTACATTCTATAACCTTTTGGATTATAGACTATTTCAGCTGCTCCTGCAAAGTCAGATTCTTTCTCGCCACTAGTACCAATAAGATATATAAAACCAAAAGCTTCATCACCTTCAATCCAAGATAACTTCATAATGTTGTACATTTCAAGCACATTGGGGAAAGAGCCAAATTCTTCAACAGCTATAAACTACATTCTTTTACCACGAACCTTACCTACATTATCTTTTGTGGTAACTCCAAAAGTTTCATTTAAAGTTCCTACTTCAGTTTTAGTATTTAAATCAGTATAACCACTTTTCCATTCCATATCAGTCAGAGAACTTTTAATTCTCTGTTTTGGTAATTGAAGTTCTGGTCTCTATATAAGAAAATCACATCCAAACTAATACTTATTTAAAATACCATCTGCTGTAAGATATTCTTTCTGTGCTGCTACAACTAACGCTTTTACTGCTTCTTTCACTTCTTCAGATTCTCCCATAGTAAAATACTTTACAAGTATTGCAGCCATACTATAAGATTTTGATTTACCACGCGAAGAAATTTCACAACCTCCTTCTCCTCCTTCCCAATTATTATAAACACCACCGTTTTGAGCTTGTTCAATATAATGGTATCTCCAATATACTCCTTCCCAAACTCTTGGAAAGTCTACAACTCTATTGCTTTTTTTCAGTTGTCCTTTAGCATCTTTTCTTTTCTTAAGAAGCTGTATCTAGTAAAAATTAAGGTAAAAATACATATTTCCTGGAATCCACTCTCCATCTTCAGGTCTTACACAACCATACCAGCATCTATATATTTCCCTTTTAAACCATTGCATATATGGACTATTAGGATTTGGGTTAGGCCTATAATTAGTAAACTTTCCGTTCTTCTTATAAAAATCAGCAGTTTCAGTAAAATACTCCATATTCTCAAGAATATGAGGATGAGCAATATCTACAATAATCCTACCCTAATCATCTCTAGGAAGGTCTTTAGCTCTAGGTCTATCTTTTGAAATAAGGCCTTTTATAAAAGGTACATTATTTATGAAATCCCAAAACTATTCCTATATTTCATTAGGCTATTCATCAAGATGAAGTTCTTCAAAAGGAGTTTGGAATTCATTTAACTGCATATATTCCATAATCAGAATTTTATACCATCGTCAAAAAATGATTTTTCAGTAGTTCCTCTAACTCTACCAGTTTCCTCAATTTCCTTAGTGATGATTTTCTCTGCTTCAAGCAAATCCTTAGAAAGTTGTGGAATCTATCTTATAGCCTGTGTAATAGAGCTAATAGTATAAACAGCTTTACCTTTGTCATCCCTTTCATCAAAATCTATCTTTTCAAGGTAATTACTAAGCTTGTCTATAGCTATTTTTGTTGACTATAACAATCTATAACTCAATGTTATAACATGAGTTTTATAGCATTCTATACATTCCTGTAGTTCTTTAGTAAGTTTAAATCCTTTACTTAAACCTTCCTAAACAATTATTTCCTATAGTCTTTCATCATCATCAATAATATAACTATATGAACTTCTAGGGTCTGCATAATGATATATTACAGAAAGATATTCCATAAACTTCTCATTATCTTTCTAATAATATTTATTGTATAATTCTCTTAGAGGCTTGACAAGGAAAAACTCCTCTGTAATTCTCATTTCAAAGTTTTCTACTTCTATTAAATGCATATTTTATCTCCTATACTTTACAAAAAAGGAGGAGTTCTTCTCTCCTCCTCAAAACTATTATATAACTTAAAACATAATAGTGGACACATATGGGACTTGAACCCATAACTTCCTGAATGCAAATCAGGTGCTCTGCCAATTGAGCTAATGGCCCATTTTAGCCCTCTCAATGTATCCTACAAGCAGTTTGATGGTCTATAGATGCCATAATTGAGTAGTCTTCCTAGCATATTCTCTATGCAACTGCCAACTATTTAGGACTATAATTATTTCATTTTATTCATGATATCATGCGCTTCTTTAAATC
>Ga0310691_10004506_pt1 | contig 15654 bp, 11 predicted proteins | sample 176DNAGHGlowgp2_FD_203887 | JGI IMG/M metagenome (GOLD analysis project Ga0310691, IMG submission 203887) | Sheep rumen microbial communities from Palmerston North, Manawatu-Wanganui, New Zealand - 1766 DNA GHGlow gp2 (v2) (version 2) | ecosystem: Host-associated > Mammals > Digestive system >...
TGACGGCTATATTCTCAGTCCCGACGAGAGCAACATCCTTATCCAAACAAATACCGAGCGCATCTACCGCCATTCGTTCACCGCCGTATATTATATATATAATGTACGTAACCGCACGCTCGTACCTCTTTCCGATGGCGGACCGCAGGAGGTTCCTGCCTTCTCGCCCGACGGTACCGTAATCGCCTTCGTACGTGGCGGCAACCTCTTTATTGTGCGCCTGTTGTATAACAACGCCGAGACGCAGGTGACCAAGGATGGAGAGTTCAACCGGATAATAAACGGCAAGCCCGACTGGGTGAACGAGGAGGAGTTCTCTTTCGCTCGTGCTTTCGACTTCAATGCAGACAATTCCATGCTTGCCTGGATACGCTATGACGAGTCGGCTGTTAAGCAGTTCAGCTTCCCTTGGTATAAAGGTCTTATGCCTGCTATGGAGCAATATGCAGACTACCCAGGCGAGTATAAGTACAAGTATCCAATCGCAGGCGAGGTGAACTCTACTGTCAGCGTCCACACCTATGACCTGAAGAGCGGTGCCTCGCACAAGATGAAACTGCCACTTGACGCCGACGGATATGTGCCACGCATCAAGTTCACCAGCGATCCGAACAAGCTCTGCATCCTCACGCAAAACCGCCATCAGGACCGCCTCGACATCTATATGGGCAACCCTCGCAGCACTGAGTGCAAGCTCGTTGTCCGCGATCAGGTGGCGCCGTATATCACCGAGGAACCATATAAGAACCTGTCGTTCCATGAGGGCGGCTTTGTTCTGATGAGCGAACGCAGCGGTTTCAACCACCTTTATCTCTATGACTTGAACGGCACGTTGAAGCGTCAACTCACAAGTGGAAACTTTGTCGTAACGGACTACTACGGATACGACGCAAAAACCGGCGAGTGCTTTTATGCCGCCAATCCCGACGGTCCCCAGTACAAGGCTGTATTCAAGAGCGATGCCAAGGGAAAGGTGACCCGACTGAGTATTCAGAAAGGTACGAATACCGCCATCTTCTCCACCTCTCACAAGTATTTCATGAATGTCTATAGCAATATCAGCACCCCGCCTGTCACCACACTTAACGACGCTAAGGGCAAAGTGCTGAAGACGCTGGAGGACAACGCTGGCTTAAAGTTTAAATTAGAAGGTTTAAAGTTGTCCAAGCCCGAATTCTTCTCTTTCACTACTGGCGAGGGCGTGACCTTGAATGGCTATATGGTAAAGCCGGCAGACTTCAATCCCGCGAAGCGCTATCCAGTGGTAATGTTCCAGTATAGCGGTCCCGGCTCCCAACAGGTGATAGACTCCTGGTGGGCTGGCAACAGCGGCGGCTGCCTTTTCGAGCATTACCTGACCACGCGCGGCTTCATCTGTGTCTGTGTCGATGGACGCGGCACGGGCGGACGTGGAGCTGCTTGGGAGAAGCAGACCTATCAGAAGCTTGGCCAGTTAGAGGCCCGCGACCAGGTGGAGACTGCCCTGTGGCTTGCCCAGCAATCGTATGTGGATAAATCGCATATCGGCATCTGGGGCTGGAGCTACGGCGGATATATGACTCTGATGTCGATGATGGAAGGCCGACAGGTGTTCTATGCAGGCGTGGCTGTAGCTCCCGTAACATCCTACCGCTTCTATGACACCGTCTATACCGAGCGTTTCATGCGTACGCCCAAGGAGAACAGCGCTGGCTACGAGGACAGTCCGATCACGCGAGCCGCTAAACTCAGCGGACGTCTCCTTATCTGCCACGGATCGGCAGACGATAACGTCCACTGGCGCAATACAGCTGAGCTCACCGAAGCTCTCGTACAGGCAGACAAACCCTTCCACCAGCTTGTATATACAAACCGCAACCACAGTATCTACGGCGGCAACACCCGGCTGCACCTCTTCCGCAGCATCGCCACGTGGTTTGAGGAAGGGCTTAAATAGAGAGAAAAGAGAATAAGAGAAAAAAGAAAAGAGAAAAAATTAAATATAGTTACTATGGAAAAGATAGATTACAAAGAGTTAAGCATTAACCCGATTACACTCATCGGCAAGCGCCACATGCTGTTGACCGCAGGAAACAAAGAGATTGGCTATAACACTATGACCATCTCTTGGGGACAGATGGGCGAATTGTGGGACAAACCAGTTATGACCATCTACGTGCGTCCCTCACGCTACACCAAGACCTTCATCGACAAGCAGGATTACTTCACCCTCTCCGTTCTTCCTGAGGTGTATCGCCGTCAGGTGGCTTACTGCGGCACCGTAAGCGGTATGCGCCAGAACAAGTTTGCAGAGACTGGCCTCACCCCCGTTGTTGATGGCAATTCAGTATATGTCGGCGAGGCCGAGCTGGTGTTCAAGTGCAAGAAACTCTACCAGCAGCCCATCGAGAAGAAAGGCTTCTTCGACCTTGATCCCTTCGATGAGAACTATTCCCACGGCGACATTCACGTAATGTACGTTGGTGAGATCGTCGAGGTGCTCAAGAAGTGATGAGAAGGCTCTGTTCCTTTCTCCTGGCGCACTTCGCGCTGTGCATCCTCTGCTTTCTGTGCATCCAGAAGCCGTTGTTCCTCATCTGTAACTGGGGTTACCGCGACATACCCGTCACGTTTCGTGACATCGTGGATATATACACTCACGGTCTCACTATAGATGCGGCTACGGCTGCTTACATGACCATAGTCCCAATCCTCATGGCTTGGGTATATGCGTTGCGCCCCTGTTTCAACATAAAGGCTTGGATGAAAGCTTACGACGCGTTGATGGCTATAGTTATCGCGCTTGCCGCCGTAGCCGACGCCTCGCTCTATTCGTTCTGGGGCTTTAAGCTCGATAAGGTGGTGTTCCAGTTCATTGACGACCCCAAGAATGCTTTTGCCAGCGTCTCAACGGGGTATCTCGTAGTGCGTCTGCTGCTCCTCGTCTTTCTGGTTGTCGTCATATGGTATGTTCTGTGTCTTGCCACCCGTCTGCTGAAGAAAGTCCGGAAGCGCAAGCCTTCATTCTTGAAGGCTGTGGCTGTGAGTGCTGTGATGCTTCTTCTGTTTGTTGGTGATTTCGTTGTAATCCGAGGTCTAAAGACAAGACCGAAGACTCCTGCCACCGCCTATTACTCATCGACATATTATTTCAACCACGCTGCCCTGAATCCCCTCTACAACCTCTTCTACACCTCTTTCAAGAAGGACGATTTCGGCAATCAGTTCCGCTATATGAGTGACGAGGAACGCAGAGAGGCAATCTCCGGGCTTTTCCCGATGTCCTCAGACTCCTCTGTGGTGGCATCTGATTCTTCCATGGCAGCAGTCAAGGACTCCTTTGAGATAATCGTCAAGACGCAGCGCCCCAACGTCCTGCTGATTGTTATGGAGGGGATGGGAGCCCGTTTTCTTGAGTCTTTGGGAGGAGGTCGTCCTGTGGCCAAGAATATAAATGACATAATGCAGCACCAGTCCTATTGGTTCTCCAGCGCCTACGCAGGCAGTTTCCAGACCGACCGCGGCGTCATCTGTGCCATGAGCGGTTTCCCGGGTCTGCCCACGGTGAGTATAATGCTTTATACACGTAAGGTGCGCTCCCTGCCGGGCCTTGCAAAGTCGCTGAAGACCGAGGGTTACGAGACACAGATGCTCTATGGCGGCGACATGACCTATCTGAACTTCGCGGACTATTTCCTTGCTACGGGCTATGACAAACTGCTAAGCGAGAACGCCTTCACTAAGGAAGAGCGCTCGGCCAAATGGGGTGTGCCTGACCATATTACATTCCAATGGCTATACGATGACATTCAGAAGCGGGAGCAGACGGGCAAGCCTTGGTTCACTGGCTTTCTGACCCTCAGCTCACATCACCCGTTCGACGTTCCTTACCATAAATACGACATCCCGTTGGAGAACGGCTTTGCCTATACGGACAGCTGCTTCGGCGATTTCATTCACAGACTGGAGCAGACGCCCGCCTGGGACAACCTGCTGATTGCGTGCGTAGCAGACCACGGATACAACTACTCTGTGCTTGAAGACCCCGAGTTCCCGCATATCCCGATGTTCTTTACTGGTGGAGCTGTGTCGCGTCTTGGACGTGACGACCGGCTCGTATGCCAGACCGACCTGCCCGCCACGATACTTGGGCAGCTGGGCATCGCCCACGACGACTTCATATACAGCCGTGATGTCCTCAGCCGCAGCTATCGGCATCCTTCTGCGCTACTGACTTATCCCAATGGTTTCCAATACCGGGATTCCACAGGCGTAACCGTTTACGACATCCTCACAGACAAGGTCGTCAGCGGCCGCGACCAGCAGCGGGAACACACGGCCAAGGCCATCCTGCAGACGCTGTACGACGACATTGACAAGCGTTAAATGATTTCGTTGATTTTTGCTGGCACTTCTGCAAAAACTGTGGCTCCGTGACTCTCAAGGAAAGCGCGGTTGCGGAAGCCCCAAAGCACTGAAATACAAGGGAGACCGCTATTGCGAGCTGTGGCGAGGTCAACGTCCGAATCGCCAACATACACGGCTTCAGCTGCGCTTACTCCCAGAGAGTCGAGGGCGATACGAACCATGTCTGGGGCTGGCTTTCGGGCCACTCCTTCGCGCTCACCCACAGCCACCTGCACGCTGTCCCTGAAATAACGCTCGTAGAGTTCATCGACACCTGCCTGCAACTTATTGCTTACGATAGCCAGCTTCAGGCCACGGTTGTGCAGCACCTTCAGCATCTCCTCTATGCCGTCATACAAACAGGTCTTGTCCTGGCAGTGGCGCACATAATAAGCCTTGAAGTCAGCAAAAGTCTTCTCAAAAAGAGTCCCGTCAGTACCTGCGGGTACGGCTTGCTCGATTAGTCGGCGAACGCCGTTGCCCACAAACATACGAACCTCATCGACGGTGCGCTCCGGCATCCCGTTAATCCGCAGGGCATAATTTGTGGCATCTGCCAAGTCATCCAAGGTGTTCAACAGGGTGCCGTCAAGGTCGAACACAACGGCTCGCACATTATTAATCATTACTTCTTTAATCTTTATTTTGCCTCCTGGATTATATGGATGTTTTTGAAGACATCGCCAACAGTCATCGTCACTATAGCTTTGCGTCTGCTCTGCGTTGTGTTGGGTTCTGAATGTATGTAAAGCTTATTCTGGTTGTTGTCGAGAACAAGCCAGTCTGCGTTGACATGGTCATTGGATTCATTGGGGTCTGGCGTAATCAGAGAATCAATATCCGTAAGCTCGATTTCTGATATCCACCATCTTGCATAGTTGGTTGTCCAAACAGAGTCTGTCCCTCCGTTGACCGAGAGTGTCAGTTTTGTCTCGTTTGTCTTTATTCTTTCCCAGTCGCTGTTTTTCTCTTTGTGGCATCCGCTGACTCCTCCTGCGGCTATTACGTCAAGGATGGCAATTAAAGGAATAATTTTATTCATGTTAAGTAGGTGCTAAAAAAAAGGATGTACGGTTATTTATTCAATTAAAAAATGTTTTTTCCCGGCTACTATATGTAAGCCTTTGATAGTGGAAGATATGGGACGACCGGAGAGGTCGTATGTTATAGGGTTCCCCTCTGACTCCCCCCGTTGTGGGGAGAACTCCTGTTGTGGGAAAGATCTAAGGGTTTTGTTCTCTGAGTTCATGTCTTCGATGCCGTCTGCATCGTTCTGAAGGTAATAGAGATGGAGGTTATCAATATAGAGGCGGGTGTTATTAGCTGCGCCCTGACTGGCAGATGTGTTCAGACCGAGTCGAATGGTAACAGGAAGCGCGTCAGCTAGCTCCCCTCCCTGACGGGAGGGGTTGGGGGTGGGTCCTTCAAACTCTATCACTTGCTCCTCCCACACATCGGGGGCGGAGGGGTAGGGGGCGTATAGTTCTTCTCCGTCAATGACCAGTCCGCAGAGGGCGGTGTTGATGTTGCCGCCCGAGGTCGTGATGACGTTTGGGGCGGTGCGGCGGCTCTCGTTGGCGCAGGCATAGCGCATGTCGAAGGTGAGGCGGTAGCGGCCGCTGTAAGGCAACTGCACCTCCTGACTGATGGCGTTCGTGCCGCTGGTCCAAGAGTTGAGGACTGAGAGGCAACGGGCGTGGCAACTGTCGGCAAATTCAGCGGGTTCTGCCATTATGCTGGCGCTGTTGCCGAGGTTGCTGGGACTCACGCAGTACTGAGTGAAACTGTAGGGCATGGAGTAGAGGAGGGCGAAGTTGGAAGCGGCGGTCAGCCCGTTTTCTGCCGTCCAGCCTGCCACGGGCAGCACTTGGGGATACTGGTTGCTGGCGGGTGTCACGCTTTGGGTGTAGCATGGGTTGTATGCCACACCGTTGAGGGTGATGTTGCCAGTAGTTCCCCAGGTGTTGTCCTCCTCGAAATTAGGGTTTGCTATCAGGAGTGCTGTCACGTCCTTCCACGTCTCCGTCTGCGCTTCGTTCATCCGGCTCACTTGCAGCTTCTCGTCGTCGAAGGTGACGAGATAGGTGCCGTCCGGCTCCATAGCCTGCTGGGTAGTGAACGTCTTGCCGTTCTTCACGTAGGTGATGGTTGCGGTCTGGTGCTCTCGGCCGATTGAACGGATGGAAATCAGCGCGTCGTCCGTGGGCGAGATGGCTTTGGCATAGACGTCGGCTCCTTTGACATAGACGCAGAGGTGCTGCATGAGCGAGTGCTCTTCGTCTATGGCGAAGGTGGCGGAAGCCTTGCCATCGAGGATTGTGGTCTCTGAGCCGAACACAGGTGCTCCCTCCTCGAAAGTGATGTCCTTCAACTCAACTTTGTTCTTGCTTTTGCCTTCGAAATTCGCCAGCAGCAAGTAGCGCGTGCCATCGGGGTCGGGAGCGATGAGTCCGTTCCAGGTCTCCGGCAGCTGTTCGGCCAGACTTACGACACCCTTCTGCAGGGCGGCTGTGGCGGCGCTATCGACACGCGAGTAGTAAATTACGGCCGAACGATCCACGGTCTTGTCCTTCTTCACGCTCTCGTTCGCGTTAGAGTAGAGCGGGTAGAGTTTGCTCATCTGTATGGAGTTGGAGAGGGCGCGGTCGCCGAAGCCTATCGAGCCGGTGCCGCCCACGGTAATTACACCCACGGAGTTGTCTATATTGACCCACGGCGAAGCGAGTTCGCTCAACTGTGTGCCGTCAGTCTGTATGCGGCCTCCGGCGTGGTACAGAGTGCGTTTTGTGCGCATGAACGGGTCGGTGGAGATAGCCAGCAGTCCGCCCCTGCGTCCGCTGATGGTGGCATCGGCCAGCGCCTTAACACGGTTCATGTAAATAACGGCGTTGCCCTCGGTGGCGGCCAGCACGAAGCGGTTCTGGAGCGTGGCGTCATTGGTGTTTAGGGTTCCGTTCATGGTGAAGGCATTGTCCTTCATCTTGTATATCCCGGCGGTGACGGCTGTGGCGTTCGTGCCTTTGCCGCTCACGTTGTACCATCCGAGCAGGTTACCCGTGTTGTTCGCCTTGAACGGACAAACGATCTTGTTGCGGTCGGGCGTGGTGTCGGCGAAATAGCCTGTGTAGCTCTTCAGTCCGTCGGACCACGAGAAGGTGACGAAGCGGTCTCGCGAAGCGGCGCGAATGATGTTCTGGGTCGTCAGTCGGCGGGCATCCATGTGCTCGTCCAGGAACGTCTCCCAAGTTGTCGGTTGCAGGTCGGCTGTGGAGGCGGCGAGATGCATTAGATAAGTCATCATCACACGGTGTCCCTCAACGCCCATTCGGCGCGGCCCTATGTCGGAGTTGAGCAGCCAGGAGCCGTCGGTCGTGGTCTGCTGTCGGGCCTTTATGTATTTGTATGCCATGTTCTCTAAAAGCAGGGCATCGGGGTCGCGCAGGAAACAGGCCAGAGTGGAGTAGGAAGTGATCTGGTCGAAAAGGAACATACTCCAGTCGTTACCGTTCGGCATAGCCAGTTCGCCGTCGGCAAGCGCCAACCAAGCCAGCACATTGTCCATAACGGCTTTGTTGCCGTGCATCAGCGCGTTGGTCTTCCATTGTTGTGAATCGCCTTGGAAGAGTTTCAGCGCCAGAGCTGCCTCGCCCAGCTCCTGAATAACCACGTTCTGGTACGAGGTGTGGAAATAGTTGTGGTTCTGCAGCGTGAAGTCCTCGTAGAGGTTTGCCCCCCGGTAGAGGTCGGCCACCGTCTTCTGGTCGTAATCGGGGTCAATGACGGTGAGGTCGTTCGCGTCATCGACCTGCGAGTAGCTGTTTATGGCGAATTCGCGCAGGCGATTGAACCATTGTGTTGCCAGCGCGTCGTTGGGGTACAGACCCAGCGTGGCGGCCAGAATGTCGGCCTCCCAACCGTTCTCCTCGGCTTTCGTGTCGCCAGCGTAGCCCGTCGGAATAGAGCGGTTCAGCTCATAGTTGCACTCCGCCTTCAGCATCTTGTATATGTAGTCCTTCTGCGTGCTGGAGAGTTCGTCAGCGAGGAAATAAGTGGCGTAGGCCAGGCTCATAGCCCAGAGCGAGCTCTCCCAGACTGCGTCGTTCGTGGCTGTGCTTCCCCAGTAGGCGTTGTTCGACGTCACCTTCAGTTTGTTGGCCTTGTGTGTGGAATAGCCGAAGATGAGGCTCTTCACGGCCATAGCTTTGACATCGTCCCACGTAACGCCGGTGGGTAGCGTCACTTTCCCGCGCGCGTATTTATTAAGGAAAGCGCAGATCATCGAGAAGTCTGCGTTCGTGCGCACACCGTCCTCGTTACTGTTGCCCGCGCTGTTGGCCTTGAAGAAGCCGCACGTCTCGTTCACGCTGTTCGGGGCGGCGCAGTCGAACCAGATGTTCTTGGCGTATTTCATCGAGTTGGCCAGCATCTGCAGCAGGTCGTTCATCATCGTAGCCTCGTCTGTGAACGTGTGCGTGATAACGCCCTCGGTGGGAGAGGTGATGTCTGTCTCGCGCCCTCCTATGATTTCAATCGCGTTTGTTCCTTCGGGAACGCTTATCAGGCGGAAATCGTCCATAGCTAAGCACGAGCCTCCGCTCTGCCAGGTCAGGTCTATGCTGATGGTGAGCGCAGCAGGAGTAGTTACGGTGAACTTCACCTTCTGCTCTGTCCATTCGCTGCTTGTCATGCAGCCCACGTTGCCCTGAACAAAGCTGAATGTCTGGCTCCCCAGTGTCTTTCCGCCTGCCACGACCCGCGCTGTGGCAGACGATGTCGCGCTGTTGGCATAAAAGGCCTTGGTGCGGAACGTCAGCTGGTATTCGCCAGCAGGTATGCTCTGAGTCACCTGACTGACGGTGCTTGCAGCCGTGGTCCAGCCCACACGCTGGTAGAGGGCGTACTGGCCATCGGCAATGGCCGTCTTACCGAAGTTGTTGTCTGTGAAGCAGTCGGCCGTAATCAGCAGCTGCGTGCCGGGATTGGTCGTTGTCCAGCCTGTAAGGGCCGAGAGCTCCCAACCGCGAAGGCCGTCGGCCTGATTTGTCACTTGGTTGCCCAAGGTCGCCACCTCAAACGAGGGGTTGCTGAGATACAAACTTGTTACGTCTGTCTGAGCCGACATGTGCGTAGCAAAGGCAAGTGCCAACGAACACAAAAGTGATGATAATTTATAACTCATAACTTTTATATAATTCTTAATTCTTAATTATTCGACTTCGCTCATCAATACGTCATAATTCATAATTATGCTGCGCGCAGCTTAATGTTCAATGTTCAATGTTCAATGTTCAATGTTCAATGTTCAAATTCCCTTGATTTATGCGGCAAAAATAGGGAGAAACAATCGTTCTTGCAAATTAATCGGGCCAAAATGTTTGCTAATTGGGAAAAAGTAACTACTTTTGCGCCGCTTTTCGAAGCACATACCCCGCTGAGGCGGTTCGTGTGATGGCGATTAAGCACAAAAACTTAATTAGAGTAACACATTTAACAAACAACTCATGAAGACAATTGAAATCAAAGGTACAGCTCGTACCGCCGGCGGCAAGAAGCTCGCCAAACAGTTGCGCAAAGAGGGTCTCGTACCCTGTAACATCTATGGTGAAAAGCGTGGTGAGAACGGTCTCCCCGTAGCCACCGCATTCGCAGTAACCAACGAGGAACTGCGCAAACTGCTCTACACACCCGATATCTACACCGTCATCCTCAACATCGACGGCAAGGAGTGCAAGGCCATCCTCAAGGAGGCTCAGTTCCACCCCGTGAAGGACAACGTGCTCCACGTTGACTTCTATGAGATTACCGACGAGAAGCCCATCGTGATGGAAGTGCCCATCAAGCTCAATGGTCTCGCAGAGGGCGTTAAGGCCGGTGGTAAGCTGGCAGCCAGCGTCCGCAAACTGAAGGTTAAGGCCGTTCACACAGCCATCCCTGAGCGTCTGGATATCGACGTTACCAACCTGCAGCTCGGCAAGACCATCAAGGCCGGTGAACTCTCTTTCGAGGGTCTTGAGATGGTGACCAGCCCCAGCGTTGTCGTTTGCCAGGTTATGATGACCCGCAACGCTCGCAGCGCCGCCGCTGCCGCTGAGGAGGAGGCTTAAAGATGAGGGGGACTCTCCCCCTGCCCCTCCTTGAAGGGAGGGGAGTAATTACATTCAAAGACAGTTAAGGCGTAAGGTTATAAAGAGCCTTACGCCTTTATTTATCAGTAAATATTTGTCACACAATTGCACATGTTTTCCTTCCTGCGTAAACTATTTGCTAAAGACAAAACTCCTCAATCTACCGAAGAGTCTTCTCCTATGGAAAAATTTCTCATTGTCGGCCTTGGGAACATAGGCCCTGATTACGAAGGCACGCGCCACAACATCGGTTTCCGCATCGTAGATGCCCTTGCAGCTTCGGTCGCCAAGCCCCTCTCCGGGCCCCTCTCTGACTCCCCCCGTGGGGGGGAGAAAGCCCGTGGGGGGATGGATGCTCATGTGGGAAAGGTCGTATGGGAGGATAAGCGCTACGGCTTCGTAACCCGTATCAGCGTTAAGGGCCGTCAGCTCATCCTGCTCAAACCCAGCACATTCATGAACCTGAGCGGTAATGCCGTTCGCTACTGGATGCAGCAAGAGAAGATTGAGCTCTCCCATCTCCTCATCTGTGTGGATGACATTGCCCTGCCCTTCGGCCAGATGCGCATGAAACCCGGCGGCAGCGATGCTGGTCACAACGGTCTGAAGCACATAGCCCAGATACTCGGCACCCAGCAGTATGCCCGCCTCCGTTTCGGCGTTGGCAACGACTTCTTTCCCGGACAGCAGGTGGATTACGTCCTTAGCCAGTTCCCCCCTGAGCAGGAAGAACTTATCCCTGAGCGCACCAAAGTAGCTGCCGCCGCTATCAAAACCTTCTGTCTCGCCGGTATCCAGATGGCCATGAACGAGTTGAACCGCAAAGTGAAAACTCAATAAGCCCCCCTGCCCCCGGAGGGGAGTTAGGGTTAGGAGTTTAAGAGGTTTAAGAAGCTTAAGAAGTTTAAGGAGTTTAAGGGTATTAAGTGCGATTTTTTTGCTTCTCAATATTGCATAAATCGCGAAAAAGTTGTATCTTTGCATCGTCAAAACAAGGGGATTCCCTCCCTTTAGAACAAAGATGTCTCCCCGCTCTACAAGATAATAAGGACGATAAATCCAAGCCGGGAATTCAATAATCCAAGCCGAGAATTTAATAATCCACGCCGTGGATTATTGAAACCAAGGCTTGGATTTTATTTTGCAGCCCGTTCAAAACGATTTTCCTCCTTGGCCTAATTGATTTTGTCCCAAGGCCGAAAGGATTCTATACAAAGATCAACGAGGACCCTATTCCTCGTTATATAAACAAATCCACCGTAATGCCAGAATGCTGACACTACGGTGGGCTTGTTTATATTTGCGATGGAGGTCTTAATCGATATTGTCTATTCTGCTACGATGCGGCAGATGTTGATGACGGTTTGCATCGCTTTCTGCATGGACTGAATGGGGACGAATTCGTGACGGCCGTGGAAGTTGAGGCCGCCAGCGAAGATGTTGGGGCAGGGGAGACCTTTGAATGAGAGCTGGGCGCCGTCGGTGCCGCCGCGTATGGCCTTGACCTTACATTCCATGCCAGCCTCTTCGATGGCTCGGCGGGCTATGTCGATGATGTGGTCCTTGCCTTCGAGCTGCTGTTTCATGTTATAATACTGGTCGCGGATGTCGGCCTCAACGATACCCTCGCCATAGCGTTCCTCGAATACGGCTACGAGGTCGGCCACGAAGTTCTTGCGCTCTTCGAAGCGCTGGCGGTCGTGGTCGCGAATGATATAACTGAGGGTGGCTTCTTCCACGGTGGCACGTATGCCGGTGAGGTGGTAGAAGCCCTCGTAACCTTCGGTGCGTGCGGGCACTTCGTCCTTTGGCATGGCGTCTGCAAACTCGGTGGCGATGAGGCAGGCATTGCGCATCTTGTCCTTGGCATAGCCGGGATGCACGTTGAGTCCACGGATGCGGATGGTGGCAGCAGCGGCGTTGAAGTTCTCGTATTCCAGTTCGCCTATTTCGGAGCCGTCCATGGTATATGCCCACTCTGCGCCGAATTTCTCCACGTCGAAAAGGTGTGCTCCGGCGCCTATCTCCTCGTCTGGGTTGAAGGCTATACGTATGCGTCCGTGTGTGATTTCGGGATGTGCCATGAGATAGGCCATGGCCTCGACAATTTCTGCTATGCCTGCTTTATCATCGGCTCCTAACAGCGTGTGGCCGTCGGTTACGATGAGGTCTTCGCCTACGTGGTCGAGCATCTCGGGGAACATCTTGGGCGAGGTGACAATGCCTTCGGCCTCGTCCAAAACGATGTCTCCGCCGTCGTAGTTTTCCACTATTCGCGGGTGAATGTCGGCTCCGGAGCAATCGGGGCTGGTGTCGTAGTGTGCGATGAAGCCTATAGTTGGCACGTCGCCTTCGGCGTTGCTTGGCAGGGTGGCGTAGATGTATCCGTTTTCATCCATGCTGACGTCATCGAGCCCCATCTCTTCAAGGGAGTCTGCCAGATGGCGTGCGAACACGAGTTGTTTGGTTGTGCTGGGGCAGCCCTCTGCCTCCTCGCTCGACTGAGTGTCGTAGGAGACGTAGTCGAGGAAACGGTTCAAAAGAGACCCACCCCCGACCCCTCCCGTGAGGGAGGGGAGAGGCTGGCGCATGGTTTCGTTTTTATCCATAATAGTATTCTAATCTTGTTATGTAAATAGCTCCCCTCCCCCACGGGAGGGGTAAGGGGGTGGGTCTTACTTCACCTCCCAACCGAGGGCGCTGGCACCAAGCACGGCAGCTGCGGCTCCGTCGAGTTCGCTGACGAGGATTTTGGCTTTATCCTTGAAGACGCGGAGCACGGATTCGTTGTAGGCGCGGCGTATGGGCTCCATGATGAGGTCGCCGGCTTTGGTCAGACCGCCGAAGAAGATGAAGGCCTCTGGTGAGGAGAAGGCGGCGAAGTTGGCGCAAGCCTCGCCGAGGATGCGTCCAGTCTCTTCGAATATCTCTTTGGCTACCTCATCGCCCTTTCCGGCGGCAATGGCTACGTCTTTGGACTCGATCTTGTCTAAGGGTATATCGCGCAGGATGGTGGGCTTGTCAGTCTTTTCGATTATCTCACGTGCGGTACGTGCCACGCCGGTGGCAGAGCAGTAGGTCTCCAGACAGCCCTTGCGTCCGCAACCGCATTGGCGGCCGTTTTTCTCCACGATGACGTGTCCCAACTCGCCTGCCATGCCGTCGCAACCGAGCACCATCTGCCCGTTGACCACGATGCCGGAACCTACGCCTGTGCCGAGGGTCATCATGATGAAGTTCTGCATTCCTTTTGCAGCCCCGTACTGCATCTCGCCCATTGCGGCGGCGTTGGCGTCGTTGGTGAGGCGTACGGGAATGCCGAGTCTCTCGCTGAACATCTGTGCCAAAGGTATCTTGCCCTTCCACGGCAGGTTGGGAGCGAACTCTATAGAGCCGTTGTAGTAGTTCCCGTTGGGCGCTCCGATGCCCATGGCGTGGATTTTCTCAATTCCGCCGACCTGCTCGATTATGGGGCGCAGGGCAGCGACGCAGTCATCAACATACTGGTTGATGTCGCCGTGTCCCTGAGTCTTGATAGATGTGGTTGCCACGACGTGTGCGTTTTGATCAACAATGCCGAATACGGAGTTCGTGCCGCCAAGGTCAAGGCCTATGACGAAAGGTTTTCTCTGATTGTCCATATTATCTTATTTTGAAGTTTTAGGTATTTCTTTCGCTTTCTGAGTGCCAAAGGTAGTCATTCTTTTGCCACTCAGCAAGAAAAAAGGAGTGAAAATATCACTTTTAGTTAAAAAGCACCCTTTTTCCTTCGTATTTTCGGGGAAAAGGCATATCTTTGCACGCGAAATGTGGTTTGAAGACATCGCAATACTCGATTTGACCATCAAGGGACTGATTGTCGGGATGGTTGCTTCGGCACCTATGGGGCCGGTGGGTGTACTTTGTGTGCAGCGCACGCTGAACAAGGGGCGCATCTACGGGCTTGTTACAGGCCTCGGAGCCGCCGTAAGCGACATCATCTACGCTCTGATAACGGGTCTGGGAATGAGCTTTGTGGTGGAGTTCATCGAGCAGCCACGAACCATGTACATCCTGCAGTTGATAGGCAGCGTGCTGCTTTTCGGATTTGGCTACTACACATTCCGGTCGCGGCCGCAGTTGCGTCCAGCATCGCATAACCGAGGCACTCTGACCCACAATTTCGTAACCTCGTTTATTGTGACTCTGAGCAACCCGCTCATCATACTGCTCTTCATTGCTCTCTTCGCACGATTTACCTTTGTTGTGCCGGAGCACCCTTGGCAGCAGGCGTTGGGCTTCATCGCCATATTCCTTGGAGCCATGTTGTGGTGGGGCTCTCTCACGTATATTATAGATAAGGTTCGTGTGAGTTTCGACCTGAACCGCATCTATATTATCAACCGTATTATCGGAGTCGTCGTAATGGTGGTAAGCGTGCTGGGACTTCTCTCCACTCTGCTCGGTCTTACCCTCTACTGACATCTCTTTCTATGAAAATTGCCAGACAACTTAAAGACAGCAATATTGCTGAATACGTCCTCTATATGTTCCAACTGGAGGACACTCTGCGCGCCTACGGCTGCGATGCCGAACGTATGCGCGATGAATACGTGACGCGTTTTGACTGGAGCTATGCCGATCGAGAGGCCGAGGCTCAGTGGCTTGAAGGCCTCTGCGGGATGATGGTTTCCGAGGGGAAGACCGAACACGGACATCTGCAGAGCACTCTCGGCACCATTTCTCTGATGACAGACCTGCATCTGACTCTGCTTCGCTCGCCCAAGCACCCGTTTTACAGCGCTGCCTATTACAAGGCTTTGCCGTATATTGTGGAGTTCCGCGCCAAGAGCAAGGGCGAAGGTGCTCCCGAACTGCAGAATTGTCTTGAGATGCTCTACGGGGTGATGCTTCTCCGTCTTCAGAAGCGCGAGATTTCCAAGGAGACGCAGGAGGCTCTGGCTCCCGTAACCCATCTTCTCGCGTTGCTCTCCGACGCTTGGCAGAAAGAGCGTACGGGCGAGCTGGAGATATAATGGCCCCCCTCAATCCCCCCGGTGGGGGGAGAATGTCAGCCAAATTATGAATTATGCATTGAGCATTATGAATTACAAAAAGAATATCCTTGTTACAGGTGCCTGTGGTCAGCTGGGCAATGAGATGC
>Ga0310691_10004507_pt1 | contig 15653 bp, 10 predicted proteins | sample 176DNAGHGlowgp2_FD_203887 | JGI IMG/M metagenome (GOLD analysis project Ga0310691, IMG submission 203887) | Sheep rumen microbial communities from Palmerston North, Manawatu-Wanganui, New Zealand - 1766 DNA GHGlow gp2 (v2) (version 2) | ecosystem: Host-associated > Mammals > Digestive system >...
CAGTCGGGCTGCGTCATATTCTTCATACCCGTCTCCGTCAGTGCGGGAATCAGGTTGTGGGCCTTGGCGACCTCACACAAAACGGTCAGGTTCTGCTTGGTGCGCCCGATGAACTTATCACTCTCCTCCGGCACCCACTGGTAGCCGTCGAGTCCCAACATATCCACACGGTCGTCGCCAGGATAGCGGTCGAGCAGTCGCTCTGCCGTCAGATTATCCTGACAGCCAGGGGAGTACGACCACACAAGATTATCGTAGCCGTCAGCCTTCAGCTTGTCCTGCAACATATTCCACAAAGCCTTGTATTCTTCGACAGTGCAGAGTTTCTCTCCCCACCAGAACCAAGAACCCGAGTTCTCGTGCCAAGGACGGAAGATGACGGGTATCTTCCGACCGTTGTCATCCTTCAGCGTAGCCAGGAAGTCGGACACGCGCTGCATCCAGCCCTCGAACTTCTCGTGGAACTCGCCACCAGGCAGTATCTTCTTCACGATGGTAGAGTCAGTCACATCCCATGCGGAACCCTCCGGGAACTTCTGACCAGCCCAGCCACCACCTTCAATCGTAGTGACGGGGTTACGGGGATGCCAACTCAAGGTAATGATGCCGCCGCGCTCATAGTGATTAATGATTTCCTCGGTCATACGGGTGAAGGGCACACTGTCAAGGTTCTTCTTGTCGCCCATCTCGATGCCGCCCAGATCGAAACCCATGATGGCGGGATAATCGCCACACACATTCTTCACGTCGCTTGAATCCTGAGCATACTCCCAGGTCAGTCCGTACATGGGGTCATCCTGGTGTCCGTACATGATACCTTTCTGCTGGAGCGAGTCCAAACGTTCTATCAACTGCTGGGCACCGGTCTTTTCGGGCTCAGCCTGCTTCTGTGCCGTACATGCAGCTACAGCCATCGCTGCTACTGCCATTATCAAAAGTTGCTTCATAACTATATTTATTTATGTCATTATCTGAGATGCATCTGCTTCAACATCCACTCTTCCCATTCATCCCATTGTTCCTGATACCAAAAGTGCCAGGTCTGCTGATAGGGCGAGAGGGTCTTCGGCCCCTTCACGGTGTTATAGGTCTCATAGGCCGTCGTGGGCGGCACCACGTCGTCGTTATAGCCGAAAGAGAACCAACCCTGCTGCTGGCCAGTGATCAGTCGGGCGAAGTTGACGCCGTCGTAGTAGCGCGACGCCTCTATCTGCTTTTCCTGCCCCTTACCTTTATTATAATAGAAATAGTGGGGCCAGCCACAGGCCACGCCCTTGAGTGAGTTAGTATGGTCACAGAGGGCCGCATGCACAGGGGCATAATAGGTGATGCGTTTGTCAAGGCCTGCCGTGGCGAGGGTCAGGAATCCTCCCTGAGAAGAACCCGACACCCCCATCTCCTTGCCATTCCAGGGGGTGTAAGCCTGGATATAGTCGAGGGCACGGATACAGCCGAGTATCACCCGCTTGTAGTAGTTCTTGTCGCGGTCGTCCAGATAGAACTCCCAGTACCAGTTAAGGGCGCCATGATACATATCGTCATAAATCTTCTGGTCCATCGTCACGGGAATGCCATGGATGCCGATCTCAAGGGTGATGGCTCCCTGCGAGGCGGTATAGACATCACCGCCATAGGGCCGCACGCCAGCTCCCGGCACCCGTAGCAGCGCAGGATACTTGCCCTCCTTGACAGGCACACAGAGAATGCCGTAAGTGCGATAGTTCTCCTGGAAATTCTGGAACGACACCTCGTAGACGTTCACATCCTTCGTGCATCGCTCTGGCAACAGGCGCCTGGTGGGGTTTAGATCGGTCTTGCGAGCCTCCTTGATGGCGTTCTGCCAGAACGACTCAAAGTCCTGTGGCATCACCGTCGAGGGCTGCAGCTTCTCGGGCGAAAAGGCCACCGAACAGGCTTGTCTGTAGTCCTTGCCGCCCACGTGTGCCGTCACATCGACCCGGTAGAAGCCCGGCTGCTTCATCGTGCCGGTCAACTTCAGTGTGCCGTCTTCCAGAGTCATGCTCTTCTTCACGTCCTGATACATCTCCGGTCCAGCCTGATAGTCGATGCTCACACCGTCAATCAACGTCCCCGACCGGCGGACTTCTACCACGAACCGAGCTTTCTCACCTGTCTGGTAGTTCCAGTCCTGATGGTCTGGCTCTACGGTCACTACGATATTGTTACCACGAATCTGCGCCAGCATCTGTGAAGATACTGACAGTACGAAAAGGAGTGTTAGTAGCTTTTTCATTGTCTTCTTTATTTTATCAATTTATTCATCCTGGCCACCTGTGAACGAATCACTTTCAGGGTCGACTTGTCGCCAGAGAACACCGAGTTGAGTCCCTGCTGCTCCTGTGCCGGGTCACCCGTATAGTCATCGCCCACCTGCCACTGCTCCTCGTGCCTGGGTTTGGCAAAGCCGCCCCAGCCCCAGAAATTGCAGCCGGCAAAGTAGCCGCCCTGCTCGGCATTGTCAGCCACGAGCGAGAACACGTACTTATAGAATCCGTCGCGCCCCTTGGTGGGAGTGCCAAGCGCAAACTTGAAGTCATCGCGGGGATAGCCAAACTCCTCCATCACGAGAGGTTTCCTCAGCCGGGCGCAGATTGCGAGATGGCGGTCGATGTAGTCCTTGGTATTTTCCCTGGCCCTGGGCAGGTCGTCTATCAGGTGGTCCTTGCGGGCCCAACTCCAGTTGTAGGGCCAGAGGTGGATGTTGCAGTAGTCAATGTTTTTGTCACCGCAGATGCGCTCATAGCAGTCCCAGTCATTCTCACACCCCCATGAGCCTTCGCTGCCGATAGAGATCAGGTGGTTTCCGTCGAGACTACGGATGAGGGCCGAGGCCTCGGCAAGCCATCTCTCAAAGTCGGGCAGCACTGCCTTGTCGAAAGCTCGCGGCTCATTGCCAATCTGCCACGACATAATGGCGGGATCGTCAACATATCTCAGGCCCGTATAGCGGTTGGTACGTCCAAGGATGAAACGCACGTAGTTATAGAAAAGTTCATGCGCACGCTTGTTGGTGGCATACTTGCTCATCGCCTTCATAAAGACCTGATAGCCGTCCTCGTTGGGACGAGGCTGCTTGCCGGCCCCCGCATGCTCCAAATAAAAGCCATAGCCCCCACTCCACTCCCATGAGTTGTTCAGATAGAGCACGGCCACCATCTTCCGCTTGCCCATCTCCATGAGGAGGTAGTCGAGACCGGCGAGGATGGTGTCGTTATACACGCCCGGGCTCACCTGCAGCGTAGGCTCTACCTTGGTAGTCACTCCCCGCTCGCCATCACTGCCCACAAGGATACGCAGGTTGTCGATGCCCATCTTCTTCATGTAGTCCAGCTCTTTGCAGAGGCGTTTGCGGTCACCCCCCTGCCCTTCGGAGCCGAGGATGGCCCCGTACCAGAAATTGGTGCCCACATAATAATATGGTTTACCGTCCTTGAGGAAATGGCCGTCGGCGACGGTGACGAACTTCGACTGCGCCATCATGGGTAGACTCACCGCAGCCAGTAGTAGTACTATAAATAATCTGCGTTTCATTATTGATTGGATTTTTGTGCAAAGTTACGAATTAAATTGAAAAAAAACAAGAGCTGGCGCACATTTTGGCCGCAATTGCATACAATATGCAAAAAAAGTATCGGCCAGACGATTTACTTGATATGAGTTATGGCGATATTCAGACAAATTTAATAAAAAAGATGTTAAAAGAGGACTCTGGCATGATTATTATCCTAATTTTCACTATCTTTGTACCTGAAAAAAAAATCACATTATTAATTCGTTCAAATAATTTCAAACATGATGAAAAAGATTCAGAACTGGAAGATGACCGCCATCCTCATTTGCGGCATGGTAACAGCAAGTTACAGCATGACCTCGTGCAAGGAGGCTCACGCCAAAGAGGACAACCCTGTGCAGCAGGTGGTGAGCGAGGAACTAATACGCACCTCGCAGAGTTGGGACGGCGTGGAACTGCCCGACTATTTCCAGGGGCGCCCGGAATTGGTGGCCATGAAGTACGTGTTCCCCGTAGGCCAGAAACTGGGCTGGCACCACCATCCCGTGATGAACTACGGCATACTGGTGCAGGGCGAACTGACCATCATAGGACAGGACGGAAAGACAAAGGTCGTGCATGAGGGCGAGCCCGTCGTCGAGATGGTGAACACCATCCACCACGGCGAGAACCGTGGCACGAAGCCCGTCATCCTCTATATGTTCTACCTCTCGCAGAAGGACCTGCCCCTCGCCGTGCAGCACCCGGAGATTCCACTGGAGTAGGGGTTGATTATTGTTCCTGAAGATGGTAATGCAGCAGCCCATCGATGGGACTTTTCAGGATGGTGCCGAGAGTGAAACCCTCTGCGTGAGCCGCTTCAGCCAACTGGTCACGGAAATGCCAGGCGATGCTGCCCACAAAGGACACGGGCATGTCTGGATGGTCATAGGGACGGATGTTATAGCGGAAAAAGTCACGGAAATTATCTGTCACCAGATGCTTGACGGCAGGGTCAGACAAGTGGTGATGGATGAAAGGAGCGAGGGATGCCAGAAAACGGTTGGGCATAGGTTCACGATAGACTCGCTGGATAACATCTGCCATCGTCAAATGACACTCCGACTCAAACTCCAGTCGGATATTTTCAGACAAAACGCCTTTGTATAGTTCATGGAGGAAGCGCTTTCCCATGACACCTCCACTCCCCTCATCACCCAGGATATAGCCCAAGGCAGGAGTATTGCAGACAATCGTCTCTCCATCATAAAGGCAAGAATTAGCGCCCGTACCTAAAATACTGGCAATGCCATAGTTATGACCACAAAGTGCACGAGCAGCGCCTAGCAAATCACTGTGTGCCTCCACCACTTGAGACCGTGGAAAGACATCTCGTAGCATGGAGACCATAGCCGACTCCAGTTCCGGACGGACACCACTACCATAAAAACAGACAATTGAAACATCATCCGGACATATCTGCGGAAGAAGTTCCTGACTCAGGATTCCCATGATGACCGCCCTGTCCTGATGGAAAGGATTAATGCCTTGGGTGTGAAAATGCTCCAAGGAGCCAGAGGCCGACTGCAAGGCCCAGTCGGTCTTTGTACTACCACTATCTGCTATCAGTATCATGCTGCAAAAGTACAAAATAAACGACAAAATCAAGCTTTTTATACTGACTTTTTTATTAATCTGTGTTAATCTCAATCATCTGACACTTTTTTTTTGCGTATTCTTTTACTTTTTTACTAACTTTGCGCACCAAAATAGCAAGACAATGAAGAAAATTCTCATCATATGGACCCTCATCATGGGGATATGCCTGAAGGCGGGGGCTGTGCTGAAGGAAAAGAACCTTGATTCAACCCTCGTCATCCTGAGAGCGGAATTGACCAAACACTATCAAGAACTGAACGAGCAACGCGATGAACAGCAGAAACAGAGCCAGGAAGTGTTCAGGAATCTGACACAGACCATGAGACAATCAAACCAGAATGCGCTGATGCTCTATTCTCAGCAACAAGAATATCTGTTCGACCTGACCTATGCCTGTCATCAGGCCACAGAACAATACCAGCGATTCCAGCGGCAACAACTACCCTTTCGCGAGTTCATCAGCAAGACCAGCGGTGAGATAGCCCGTTACGATAGTCTCATCAACAGTCTACAGGCCATGCCCACGAACATCATGGGGCCACAGGCCAAGACCGACCGCAGTGTCTGCATGACCCTTGCCACTGTCATCAAACGCACGCTGGAAGATGATTCCAAGCAGATGGAGGACTATATCCGCTACTACAACCAGACGGAGCAACGGCTGAAGCACATGAACGACTACGCCCAGAAGCGCTACTATGACATACAGACGAGCATCTTCGTAAATGGTGGCGACACCTATTGGAACATCCTGCGGAACATCAAGGAGAAATGGCAAAACATGAAGGAGGTGGTGACGCACAAATACACCAATGACGAGTCTACCCGACATTCCGACTGGAATATGTACTGGATTCTCGGTCTCTTTATCGCCATCGGCTTCTATGCCTTAGTCGCCATTGGCATCAACCTGCTCATATTCAGGTTCATGCCCAAGCGGTTCCACAATCAGGAGTTTCTCAAAAAACGCTCGTCAATCATGTGGGCCACCACCACGATCACCCTGGCAGTGCTGATGGGACTGATACAGCACAACAGCCAACAGAACTTCGTCATCATGGCCTCAGGATTACTGGTGGAGTACCTCTGGCTCCTGGCCGTCATCCTTATCTCACTGTTACTGCGCGTCAATGGCAGTCAGATACGAAGTGCCTTCAAGATTTATGCGCCACTGCTGCTCATCGGTTTTGTGGTCATCACATTCCGCATCATCCTGATCCCAAGTGAACTGGTCAGTCTCATCTTCCCACCCATATTGGTCGTCTGTCTGTTGTGGCAATGGCTGGGTATCAGACGCTATAACAAGAACATTCCTCGCTCCGACATGTTCTATACCTATGTGTCGATGCTGGTCTTTATAGCATCAGCCATCTGTTCCTGGGCTGGATACACGCTGTTGGCCGTACAGTTACTCATCTGGTGGATTATGCAGCTGACCTGTATCCTGACCATCACCTGCATCTCAGACTACCTGAAGATGTACGAGGGAAAGCACAATTTCTCGAAACGGCCTGTGACACAGACCTGGCTATATACATTGATACATCAGGTGGTGCTGCCCGTACTCATCGTCTGTTCGGTGATGATCAGCATCTACTGGGCAGCCGACGTGTTCAACCTCAGCGACATGTGCTGGGACATCTTCAATTATAAGTTCATCAATCAGAAGAACCTGCAGGTGAGCATCGTCAAACTGGCCATCGTCATCAGCACATGGTTTCTCTTCTCCTGGTTCTCCAAGACCGTCCTCAGCCTGATGCGGATGCACTTTGAGTCCAAGGATGCCACATCAGCAGAGAGCCGTATGGTGATGGGCAAGAACGTCATTCAGCTCATCATCTGGGGCATCTGGCTGCTCATGACACTCGCCTACCTGCATATCAGCGTGGAATGGCTGCTGGCCATCTCCGGCGGACTCTCCACTGGTATCGGTTTTGCCTCGAAGGACATCATCGAGAACATCTACTATGGTGCCTCGCTCATGGCAGGACGCATCAAGGCCGGCGACTGGATAGAGATCGACGGTACGATGGGTAAGGTGAAGAGCATCAGCTATACCTCCACCATCATCGAGTCGCTCTATGGTGAGGTCATCACCTTCCAGAACGCCCAGCTGTTTGCGAAGAACTACAAGAACCTGACGCGCAATCACGGCTATGTCCTGGCCGTTGTTCCCTTCGGTGTGGCATACGGCTCCAACCTCAAGCAGGTAACAACCTTGGTAGAAGAGGCGGTCAACAACCTCCATCACCAGTGGATGGATCCCAAGAAAACCGTCAAGAGTGTAGTGTCAGAAATGGCAGACTCCAGCATCAACTTCAAACTGTTTATCTGGGCCATCGCACCCAAGAAGTCGTATGTGGTAAGTGATGTTCTGAAATGTGTCTATGACACTCTCAATGCCCATGGCATACAGATTCCTTTCCCGCAAAGAGACATACACGTGATTAACGAAAAGTGAAAAAAATGGCCAAATGTTTGGCGGATTAAGATAAAATAAGTATTTTTGCAAAGCAAATATGAGTCAGAAGGCAATATTGATTGCAGGTCCCTGCGTGATAGAATCAGCAGAGTTGTTGGATACCGTTGCCCACAAGTTAGTGGAAATCAACGGAAAACGAGGGACGAACATCATCTTCAAGGCGTCATTTGACAAGGCCAACCGCACGTCAATACGCTCTTTTCGCGGGCCAGGAATGGAGCGCGGACTACAGATGTTGGCTGACGTCAAAACCAAATATGGACTCCAGATATTGACAGACATCCACGAAGCCTGGCAGGCCCAGCCTGTGGGTGAGGTATGCGATGTGATACAAATACCTGCCTTCCTGTGTCGCCAGACAGACTTGTTGACGGCTGCAGCTCGGACAGGACGTGTTGTCAACATCAAAAAGGCCCAGTTCCTGAGTGGACGGGACATGCGCTATCCTGTGGAAAAAGCGCGCGATGCAGGTGCAAAGGAAGTGTGGTTGACTGAACGAGGAAACATGATGGGCTACAATAATCTGGTGGTAGACTTCCGTAATATTCCTGACATGCTCAACATCGTGCCAACGGTCATTATGGATTGCACCCATAGTGTGCAACGGCCTGGTGGCAGTGAAGGCAAGACAGGTGGAGACAGGCGTTTCGTACCTCAGATGGCCATGGCAGCCAAAGCCTTCGGAGCCACCGGCTACTTCTTCGAGGTGCACCCCACCCCCGATGAAGGTCTTAGTGACGCCGCCAATATGCTGGAGCTGGAGAAGTTAGAACAATTGATAGTAGAACTGATCAAGTGATGAACGAATCAAGAGCATACGCCATACAATGCATGAAAGATGAGGCACAGGCCGTTCTCGGACTGATACCTCAGTTAGACGAGTCATTCGACATGGCGGTTGACCTCATCTATCATTGCAAAGGTAAGATTATTGTCACGGGAGTCGGCAAAAGCGGACATATCGGTGCGAAGATTGCAGCCACCCTGTCAAGCACAGGCACCCCGTCGTTCTTCATCAATCCCCTCGATGTATTCCATGGAGACTTGGGCGTGATGGCACACGAAGACGTGGTGCTGGCCATCAGCAACTCCGGACAGACGGATGAGCTGCTGCGCTTCATCCCGATGGTGCTACACATGCAGATACCCATCATCGGAATGAGTGGCAATCCTGACTCGCTGCTCGCCAAATACTCTACCTGTCACCTGAACGTGAGCGTGGAGAAAGAAGCCTGTCCACTGAATCTGGCACCTACCAGTTCCACAGTGGCACAACTGGCGATGGGCGATGCCCTGGCAGTGGCCCTCATCGAAAAGCGTAACTTCCAACCGCGTGACTTTGCGCAGTTCCATCCCGGCGGTGAACTGGGAAAACGCCTCCTGACGACGGCCCAGGATGTCATGCGCAACGACGACCTGCCCATCCTTCCCCCAGAGATGCACCTCGGAGAAGCTATTATCCTCGTGAGCAAAGGGAAGCTGGGCCTGGGTGTCGCAGAAGTAGACGGTAAGATAGCCGGACTGATTACAGATGGCGATATCCGACGGGCCATGGAGAAATGGCAGGCACAGTTCTTCGACCGTACGGTGAGTGACATCATGACCCGTACTCCAAAGACTGTCAGACCAGAGACCAAGATTACAGAGATTCAGCAAATCATGAACAAATATAAGATACATTCCGTTTTGGTGACAGACCATGAGCAACACTTGCTCGGCGTGGTAGACCATTACTCGTGTATGATTTAAAGACAATAATGCTTTATGAAAACTATAAAGAGACTAATCATCGTACTGCTCCTCGCCCTGCCAATGGCAGTGGTGGCGGACTATCTGTTTAAGACACTGGACGCACGCAATGGTCTGACAAGTAGTCAGATTAACTGTATCATGAAAGACTCGCGCGGCTATGTGTGGTTTGGAACACCCGCAGGACTTTACCGCTTCGACGGCTATGTCTTCAAGAACTTCCAAAGTGATTCACAAGACGGATCCTCCCTGCCTAACAGCTATATCAATTCTGTGCAGGAGACACTCGACGGCAACCTGCTGGTGGAAACAGCTGCAGGCTATTGCGTGTATCACCCGCAGACAGAGAGCTTTGAGCGAGACATGAAACAGGTGTTCGCACGTATGGGCATTGAAACCATCCCCAGCATCGTCTATGTCGACAGGCATAAGAACCTATGGGGAGCTATTCCCAACAAGGGGGTCGTTTGCTACAACATGCAACAGCAATTGCTATACGAGTTCGGATATACTGACGATGCACATGGCGTTCCGCAAGGTGTCATCTGCTCAATCAGCGAGTGTAAGGATGGAGCACTGATTGTCTATGACAACGGAAGGATTGTCTGTTGTGATGTCATGCACCAGCAGCACACCGTATGGGGCACCAACGAGATTGCAGACCGTAAACTGCGCAAGTCAAAAACCCTCAAAGCCTTTGCCGACCAGATGGACAACATCTGGCTTTATGGTCAGGGCACCCTCTTCAAATATAACAAAAGTGCAAACACCTGGGATACGTCTATCAGCGAACAACTGGGACTGACAAGTGTGAGCGTAGACCGCAACATCAATGGTATGGCAGGCGACCGTAACGGCAACATCTGGATTGGTTCTGACCAGATGGGACTACTGCGCTACGATATCAACACCCATGCTGTGGAGCCGGTACAACCTATCAATATGAACGACAGGAAGATGCGCCATGAGACCGTGAGCATCCAGAGTGTCTATGTGGATGACACCGACTTGCTCTGGATTGGCACGGAGAAGTCTGGTATCGCCTATTCCGGAAAATATATCTATCGCTTTGCCTCAAACCTCATTGGCGATATTACAGCTATCGCACAGGCTGACAGCGGGAAAATATGGTACGGAACCAGCGACAACGGCATCATTGGCTACGACGGTCCCATAGCCAGCAAGAAGGTTTCCGCCATGGCCTTCACACCTGACGGAAGTCTTTGGGTGGGCTCCAAGCGTAATGGTCTCACAAGGATCAAAAACGGCAATGCCACCATTTACTCACTCGCCAAGGACAGCATGAAGAGTCTGATTGACGATCATATCAATGCCCTTTGTACAGATAAGATTGGTAATCTATGGATTGCGACCAATGGAGGCTTACAGGTTTACAACCCCAGAATGAACTCTTTCTCCCCCTACACTCAAGAGAATGGTAAACTAAACACGAATACGGTCACCTGTCTGAGTTACAATAAAGATAGTAAGAAAAACAATCTCTATATCGGCACCTCAGAAGGTCTGGTCGTACTGAACCTGTCGAGCACAGAGAAACGTGTACTAACGGGAAATGCCTCTCATACCAAACAGTTCACAAGCAACTACATCACTCAGATTGCCAAAGACTCCCGAGGGCTTATCTGGGTTGGTACACGTGAAGGACTGAATGTGCTGAACTCAAACAATGATCTCAACAACGACAATCTCGACTATATCACAGAGAAACAAGGTCTGTGTAACAACAACATCTGTGGTATTGCAGAAGACAAGAACCACAACATGTGGATCACCACCAGCAGCGGCGTCACTCGCATCGTTGTCAACCGCAGCCATGAAGACGGTAGCTATACCTATGGTCTCTATAATTACACAACTGCCGACGGACTACAGAGCAACGAGTTTAATCCCGGGGCTATTCTCACCCGTCATGATGGTAATGTGGAACTGGGTGGTCTTTTTGGTGTCAACTGGATGCTAAAGAATGGCAATACCGATACCGATGCATTGCCCAGAGTGATGCTCACGCAGTTGTTCCTGGGTGAGGAAGAGGTATTAACCGGACATGAATACGATGGTAAAGTGCTCCTGACACAGGCCCTGAACGAGACCTCAAAACTGGATCTGAGTCACAACCAGAATACATTCACCATCAAATTTGCCGCAGGTAACTACAACCAAAGTGAGCGCCTGCAATTCATGTACTGGATGGAAGGACTCGATGATGACTGGAAGAACGGAAATGCCCTTACGCATGGTGTGACCTTCCGTGATTTGTCCAGTGGGAAATACACCCTCCATGTCAAGGCCATCAGTACCGACGGGGCTGTCAGTAACCAAGAAAGAACCCTGACCATTAATGTCTCCAGCCATTGGCTGCTCTCATGGTGGATGCTCCTTGCCTATGCTATCATCATTCTCATGGCACTCTATTTCTGGCGCATCGGCCTGAAACAGATGAAAGCCATCAGAGACCGCAAACGGGCTGTCATCCTCGAACTGAAGCAGCAGCGTGAAGCCATCAAGGCAGCTAGCGAGGACCTGCGCCAGCCGATGGCACGAATGACATCTATCATCGGCAATCTCTCTGAGAAGGAGAAGGACCTTGAGGAACGCGAACAGCTTAATGCCCTACACTCACAGATGCTGCAGATTATTACGCGTGTCAGCGACATGCAGACAGAACTGGAGCATCCCGAGGAGAAGGCGAAGAACACGGTCCACGATCGTCTGGAACTTAATGCTAAGGGTGAAATCACATTGCCTGACATTCCAAGCGAGACCCTGACATCAGAGCACACCAGGTCAAGAGCGGCCATAGACACACCGACCATGAAGTACGCTGTCTTTATGATCGACGACGGTGAGGACTTCCTTAAGTTTGCCATGGAAAAACTTAGGTACGTGTACAATTTCCATGCCTATAACGATATCATCAAAGCAGCAACCGACATTGAGGAACTGCATCCTGACCTGGTAATCTGTAAGCAGAATATGCAAGGCATGACAGGTAGTGAATTATGCAACCAGCTGAAAATGAGTCCGACCTCACAAAAAGTGAAGTTTATCTTGCTTACCGACAAGCCGCTCTCACCTAACGACATGCGCAATCAGAACATCACCCTATCTGCCGATGATTATTTGTCGAAGCCTTTCAATATGCAGGAGGCAATCATGCGCTTTAACAAAGTGCTCGGTCTTGGACCTGTAGAAATCGACAGGGATCTCATTGAAGGGGCAGAGACCCGTATGCTGGAGAATCAGAATTCAAGTATGACGACCGCCACCGAATCCTATGATGATACTGACACTGCCACTGCACTGGCACAGGGCAGCGGTGATACAACTGAAGACGATCCTATTAACATAGTAGACACAAAGATTGTCAAGCAAAACACTGCCAGACCCGTCGAGAATGTGCCGATGGTAACAGAGTCACAAACGGAATCACAGAAAAATGCAGAGGAGGAACAGACCTTGTCTGACTACTCCATGCTCGACATGATGGATCAGCAACTGTTGACGAACATCGAACAGTATGTCATGCAAAACATGAGCCGCGGTCAGATTGGCCTCGAGGAGATGGCCGCTGCCATGGGCATGGGACGCGTGCCCTTCTTCCACCGCATCCGTAACCTGACTGGCAAGACGCCCGCAGAACTGATCCGGGACATGCGACTGAAACATGCCTGTATCCTGCTAAAGCGTACCAACATCAACATGAGTGAGTTGGCAACGAACATCGGTTTTATGACAGCAGAGAACTTCATCAGTATCTTCAAGGAAAAGTTTGGTATGACCCCACTGGAATACCGACTCAAGCACAGGAAGTGAAAAACAGAATGTACAACAACATGCACTCCATGAAGTGGTGGCAGAGATTGCCACTACTTCTTATTTATTATTTCTCTCTTACCACTGTCTCAGCTCAAACCAGCGATTCACTGATCGTGCGTCAGATGGAGGCTGAGGGTGTACATTTCTCTCAAGGCAACCAGGTGAAGCTGCTCATGTCTGGCAAGGCTAAGTTCGCAGATATGTTCGAGGCCATCCGTCATGCCAAGAGTAGCGTACATCTGGAATACTTCAACTTCCGCAATGACTCCATTGCATCACTCCTCTTTGATATCCTGAGAGAAAAGCGGAAGGAAGGCATAGAGGTCAGAGCCATGTTCGATGGCTTTGGCAACGACTCCAACAACCAGCCCCTCAAGAAGCACCATCTGCAAAAGCTATGGGCTGACAGTATCAATATTGTGGAATATGACCCGATCCGCTTTCCCTGGGTTAATCATATCTGGCCACGTGATCATCGAAAAATCGTGGTTATCGACGGGGAAGTTGCCTATACAGGAGGAATGAATGTAGCCGACTATTATATTGTAGGCACAGAACAAGTGGGCGAATGGCGCGATATGCACTGTAGACTGGAGGGACCTGTAGTCAACGACCTACAGGCCATCTTTGCCCGTATCTGGAAGAGGGCCACGAACGAGGAACTTTCCGACCCGAAATATTATCGTGGCAAGCCTTCCGGCAACAAGATGGTGGGCATAGTCAATCGGGAGCCTCATGTCACCAATACCATCATGCGCAGACTGTATGTACAGGCCATCGATGATGCACAGGACTCCATCCGCATCATCAACCCCTACCTCACCCTCATCCCATCCGTCAAAAAAGCCCTGAAGAGAGCCATCAAACGGGGAATAAAACTCGAAATCATGGTTTCTGCCAAGAGTGATATTCCCCTCACCCCTGATGTTGTCTTTCGTAATGCCCATCAGCTGATGAAACGTGGAGCCACCGTATGGCTCTATCAGCCGGGTTTCCACCATTCGAAGATCATGATGGTCGACGGTCGCTTCTGTACCGTTGGCAGCACCAACCTCGATGCACGCAGCCTGCGGTTTGACTTTGAAGAGAACGCACTGATTATCAACCGGGAGACAACCAAGGAACTCGACGACATGTTTGATCGTGACAAGACGAAGAGCGTCATGCTGACAGAAGAGGAGTGGGACCGTTTCCGTACAGGATGGCAGAAATTCCGTGGCTGGTTCGGTAGCCTGTTACAGCCATGGCTATGACCCGCGACACCACCATCTCCATCGCCAAAGGCATTGCCATCATCTTGATGGTCATTGCCCATGCAGAAGCCCCAGGCTGGCTGTGCAATTTCATCTTTGAGTTCCACATGCCTTTGTTCTTCATCACCGCAGGTTTTTTCTTCTCCACGAGATACCTTCATGATGAAGCGACGTTCGTCAAGAAAAGGATTAAAGGACTCTATTGGCCCTTTGTCAAATGGTCACTTTTTTTTCTGATTCTCCATAACTGGATGTTCGACATCGGGATTCTCAATGAGGTCTATGGCAATGAACAGGGAGGGGTGCTCCATCCTTGGACTTGGCATCAGATACAGCAGAACATCTGGAATATCATCACAGCCATGGGCGGATACGATGCCTTCCTCTGTGGGGCATTCTGGTTCTTCAGAGGCTTATTTGTGGCCAGCATTCTATACCTTATTATATATAAGTTGGTGCTGAAGTTGCTGCCTACGAGCACAGAATCTGCTGCACCTTACCTGATCTGCATCATCATGCTCCTCCTTTGTGGGTGGAAGACATGGGAAGGACTGAAGGTCATCAATCTGGTTCAGGGCGGCTATCGTGATATGATGGGATGTTTCTTCTTTGGCATCGGCTTTATTTTCAAACAATATGTAACGACTTACCGGGAACAGATGACACGCTATCATGCCAGAATATGGTCATCTTTAATCTTTGCCATCATTGTATTCCTCTTCTCCAAGTATCTTACCGCCAATATGAACTGGCGGTCCACCTTTCAACAATTTCTCTCCCTCCCCATCCCGGCTATCCTCGGATTCCTAATGACCTACAACCTCAGCAGTTGGTTGGATGAGCATCAGGGAAAACTTAAGCAGTTTCTGGTCTATACAGGCGACCACACCCTGTATATCTTTATCTTCCATATCATTTCCTACAAAACCGTCAGTCTGCTGAAGATATGGTATGAAGGACTCGACCCCCGACAGATTGGCTGTCACATGGTCATCCATGAACATTCACAGGAAGATTGGTTCTGGGTACTCTATACCATCGCAGGTGTAGGTCTGCCATTAACAGGTATCTGGCTCTATGAGAGGGGAAAGGCAAAGATTAGAGAATATAGAGCATCATCTGTATCTCAGGCTCAGTGATACCTTTTTCCCGTAACAGTTCC
>Ga0310691_10004509_pt1 | contig 15640 bp, 17 predicted proteins | sample 176DNAGHGlowgp2_FD_203887 | JGI IMG/M metagenome (GOLD analysis project Ga0310691, IMG submission 203887) | Sheep rumen microbial communities from Palmerston North, Manawatu-Wanganui, New Zealand - 1766 DNA GHGlow gp2 (v2) (version 2) | ecosystem: Host-associated > Mammals > Digestive system >...
TTTTCCGGCTTTGACTGCATCAACGGCAGCGCAGTACCGACACCGGCTGTATATACCAACCCATCAAGAGGTCCCTCTTTTGCGACAACTTCTTTAACCAAGGCTTCTATTGCCCCAACATCGCTTACATCCGCCAGAAAATAGTCATGTCCTTCGCCCTCCAGCTCACCTGTCACCTGCTGAAGCTTTTCTTCGCTTCTCGCTACCAGAGAAAGCTTTGCTCCCAACCGGCTCAAGATAATGGCTGTCTGCTTTCCGATCCCGGAGGATGCCCCCACCACGAGAATTCGTTTTCCCGATAAATCAACTAAGTTCATCTGTGCTCCTTTTTATTCAGCCTCATCTTCGTATCCGTCATCATATCTGTCTTTCCCAAACGTCAGGGGCAGAATGTCATCTGTGTTCAATTCGACTTCCATGACGCCCCACGACAAACCGACGCCAAAGCCGCTGGTCAGCATTTTAATTTTCTTGTGTTCTTCGCATGCGCCGTATTTATCAACAATCGTTAAAGGCACTGACGCACCACTGGTATTGCCATAGCGGTCAAGCGAGACTGGTACCTTCTCCATCGATACGCCGACACGCTTGGCAATATTCTTAATAATCATCAAATTGGCCTGATGAAGGACAAGGTCATCATACACTGATAGATTTGTACCAAGCCTGTCAACATACTCCTGGATCAATGCTGGCACTTCATTGATGGTAAAATTGAACACGGCGATATCGTCTCCGGGAGTGCTTTCGGGGCCAACCGGGTGCCTCCATGCGTTGTAGGGCGTGGAGATTGCCTTATGTCCGCTGCCGTCACTCATAAGAGCGGATCGTATACTATATCCCTCTGCCTTTTCAAGAAGGATTGCGGCGCTTGCATCTCCAAAAAGCAGCGTAGTATTCGAGCTTCTCTGCCCGATGCTGAGTCCCTTTCTGCTTCTTGCCTGTGTATCACCCACAAGCACGAGCGCCTTCGCTGCATCAGCGTTTTTAAGCAGACTTGCAGCCACAGACACGCCATAGACGAAGCCTGAACAGCCAAGATTCACGTCAAAGGCCAGGCAATTCTTACTCAGTCCAAGGCGCTTGTGAAGAACGAGGGCTGTGGCTGGCGTGCGGTAGTCCGGATTTTGTGTCACAGTAATCAAAATTCCAATCTCATCCGGCCGATACCTGCCTGCCGCTTCGATTTGCTTAGCCGCTGTGTAGGAAAAATCGGCTGCTGTCTGATCCAGACCGCATTTGTGCTTTCCGGCGATCCCGGTTTTTTTGATAAAGGATTTTATGAATTTCGGGTCTTCATCTGGATCTTCCGCCATCGCCGCAATATCCACACGGTTCTCTGGCACAGACGCCGCAATACAGGAAATCCTGATTCCGTCATACTCATTGTAAACCATTCAAAGAATCCTCCTCAGCGTGGTGTACGCATCGGTACAATGCTGTAAAACACAGGGAAAACCTTCCCTGTTCAAAGCATTTCAGTGGTGATTTTTCCCTCTTTATAGTAATCAGATGTCTCAATAATTGGATATATCTTACTAAGATCCATCGTCAGACTTGTTACGCCCCAAGAAAGGCCAATGCCAAAGCCGGCCATTAATACCCGCTTCGTTCTTGATGGACACTCGCCATAGGCGTCGCACAGCGTGAGCGGAATCGAGATACCTCCTGTATTTCCGTAACGATCAAGAGAAATCGGCACGGCATCCTTTTTCAGCTTCAGCTTCCGGATCAGCTGCTTGATGATAAACTCATTGGCCTGATGGAAAACAAAGGAGTCGTAATCCTCCGCCGTGGTTCCAGTATAGTCCAGATAATCCTGGAGAGCTTTCGGAACATCCGTTATAGAAAAGGAGAATACAGAGGCGCCGTCCATATAAATATCGTATAGGGAGCGTTCGATTCCGTCGCTGCACATAAAGCGTTCATGTCCGGGGTTCATATCCCGGAAGCCGCCCGCCGGCAGAATGATCGCTTTATAACGCGAGCCGTCACTCCTCAGCAGCGTGATTGCGCCGATATCCTCCTCTGTTTTTTCCAATAAAATCGCCGCGCCGGCGTCTCCATACATCATGACAATGGATTTGTCATGGGGATCGACCAGCTTGGATGCTGTCTCTCCCAGCAGCAGCAGCCCATACTTGGCGTCTGAGGCATTCATCATGCTCATGGCCGTCTGAAGCCCGTAAACAAAGCCGGAGCAACCGAGATTGATTTCCATACAAGAGCAGTCCATCGGGAGCTCGAGCCGTTTCTGAACAACGCTGGCGCTCGACGGTCTGCGATAGTCCGGGGACTGGGTGACAAGAACCATCAGGCCGATCTCACCGCGGTCGATGTTCGTCCTTCTGAAGAGCTCCTCGGCCGCCGCTGTTGCCAAATCACTCGCTGTCTGCTCCGGCAGGGCCTTATACATCGCTCTGATACCCGTTCCGGCGGAGAATTTTGCCGGGATCTCATCACCAAAAACGCTGGAAAAGCTCTCAACCGTCACCCTGTTTTGCGGAACCGCACAGGCAATTCCGGCAATTTTGATCCCCTTGCTTTTAAAAAATGACATATGCTGTCTAACCTCCGTTTAGCTTTATCCCTGTCTGTGCAGTATAAAGCTGTCAAAATGGCCGGGCCAGACGCGCGTTCCCTCCGGGATCGCCCCTATCCGTTTGCAGCCGATTTCACTCCATTTTTTCGAGCTTCCGCCGGGCATTCGAAGCTCAATATCACTGTTTTCCATCAAGCTGTCCCCAGAAAAAAAATCCGTCCCATCCAACACGATCCCGATACTTCCCTGGGAGTGCCCCGGTATCTCAAAGAACAGGAGCTCATGTCCTTGCCATCTCATATTCATCTGATCTTCAAAGAATTGATCCGCCGAGCAGGCATAGTCTGGGTCGGATTCAGGAATCTCTTCAAGCGCTATCCAGCTTTGCAGTTCACAAAATTCTTTGAAATGTCTGGCAAGGTTCTTTCTCGGACTCTGGATGTTCTCCGCACAGGCCTTACTGCACAGCACAGAGGCACCCGTCGCCTCTTTCCAGGCATTCACGCCGGAAATATGGTCATAGTGTTCGTGCGTCAGAAGAATGAAGTCCACCGTAAGCCCTTCAGCCGGAGAGATGTCTTCAAAGGGATCGATCACGACCGCGCGGCCGCCCTCGACGAGCACATACATATTCGATGAAAGCAGCCCGGATATGTATCTTCTGATTTCGATCAAGCCTGAAGCTCCTCCAGCGTATTTTGCAGCGTTTTGATATTCTCAACGCGAAGGATTTTTACACCCTTCAGCGTCTTCTTCACCAGGCCGGAGAGCGTCTTGCCCGCACCGCATTCAATAAATGTTTCGATGCCGTCCGAGTACATGTTTTCAAGCGTCTGCACCCAGCGAACCGGGCTCATCGCCTGTTTGACCAGAAGCGCGGCAATCAGACCGTTGTCTGTAATCGGCCTGCCGTCCACATTCATATAAACCGGAATCTCAGGATTTTGGAGCAAAACGGACTTAAACTCTTCCTCAAGCCGTTTTGCCGCCGGTTCCATCAGCGCGCAGTGGAAAGGGGCGCTGACCGCCAGCTTCACGCAGCGAAGACCGGCAGCCTCTGCCAATCGGCAGGCTTCATCCACCCCGGCCGCCGAGCCGGAGACCACCGTCTGCACAGGGCTGTTGTAATTAGCCGCGACGACATAGCCCTTTTTGACTTTAGAGCAGATTTCCTCGACCTGCGCTGCCGTTGCGCCAACAAACGCCGCCATCGCTCCCTCACCGGGCGCAACAGCCTCTTGCATGGCGTCTGCGCGAATCTGAATAATGCGAAATACATCTTCCGGTGAGATTGCCCCCGCATACGCGAGTGCCGCATATTCACCAAGAGAAAAACCGGCGAGCGCATCGGCCTTAATTCCATGTGCCTTTAAGACCGCTGCTGCTGCAAGATCTGCTGCAAGCATACACGGCTGTGTATTATGCGTCAGGTTCAACGCCTCCTGGGTTCCCTCGAAGCACAGGCTGGCGATGTCTCTGCCCAGTGCGGCATTCGCCTTGTCAAACAGCGCTTTTGCGGCTGGCTCAGTATCGTACAAATCCTTCATCATACCAGGATACTGCGCGCCCTGGCCAGAAAACAGGATTCCGATTTTCATTGTGATGACCTCACTCCAATTCTCTCATCCGTTTAGCGGGGTTACCCAACACGGTAGTACCAGCCCTGACGTTGGAAAACACGATACTGCCGGCGGCGATGCGCGCCTTATCTCCGACCTTTTTCCCGGGGACGATGAACGCGTGTCCCCCGATATCAACCTCATGACCGATGGCACAGCCTCCGCTGATTCCCGTTCCGGGCATAATGCAGGTATAGTCGCCGATCACCGCATCATGGCCGACCTTTACGCCTTCATTCAGCAGTACCCCGTCTCCAACCGTACAATTTACAGAGATACTGACATTCCCATAGAAAACACAGCCCACGCCGACCTGAGAATAAGATGCGATCTGTGCGGTAGTGGCTAAAATCGTCTCGAAACGGACCCCCTGCTCCGCAAGGCGCCGCTGAATGGCGGCCTTGACCGACGCGTTTCCTATCGTACAATTGCAGACGATTTCATCCTTATGCGCCAGGATCCAGCTGCTGTCACCCAGCCAGGGATAGCCGTTGATGACGCTGCCGGTATGAAATTGTCTGCCGTCATCCAGAAAGCCGATCAGCTCATAGGTCTGCTCCCGACGGTTGATGCGCTCAATGATCTGGGCAACCTCTTTGCCAAACCCTCCCGCACCGATAAGAACAATTTTTTTGCCCATGTTAAAGTATCTCCCTTACGCACACAAAGGACTCCGCATAGTTGACGCCGATCGTAGAGCCGCGCAGCCTGGCCAACGCTTCTATTGCCTCAAGGGAACGCGGATGGGGAAAATCATGCAGCTGGCTCTTATAACACTTCATCGCCTCAAGCTTCAGAGCGAAAGACTCCGAAATATCGCTCCAGACATTAGGGATAAAGCTATTTGCGGTATTGGGAATATTCCATTCCGTTTCTGACAGCGTTTCGTATATATAAAGCCCCTTCAGCTGTGGGTTTTCCAGCGGACGCAGGGCCACCATGGCAGCCAGGGCTGTTTCCCCATGGTCAACATGCATGTCTCCCGTATGGGGGATAAACGCAATATCCGGTTTTATCTCTCTTACAACTTCAACAAATTTCCTGTTTTTGGTGACAGTTGGCGTTTCCTTCAAACGGACAACAGGCAAATCCAAAAATATCGTGTCTTTCACGCCTAAAATGTCATGCGCTTTGATTGCCTCTTCTTTCAGCGCATTCGTCGATTCCATGTTTTGCAGCCAGCTTGTGACCTCGCAGACATAGACTTCATGCCCTTGCTGCGCATATTTTGCGATTGTCCCACCAACACCAAGGACTTCATCATCGTTATGCGGGGCAAAAACCAATACTCTCATGGGATTTCCTTTCGCCTCGTTATTCCCCGTGAGAGAGCTTCGAGGCCGTTTTATATTCATACAGCACGAACTCGCCGTTCTCGGCATCGTATAGTCTGCGTGTCAGGCCCTTGATATCAAATTGCTTAACCCGCTTTGCCCCGAGCCTCTCAATGCTTTTCACGCTCGCCGTGTTGCTGCATCGCAGATAGGCAAACGCCTTCTCATACACCAGCCCGCTATGGTTCAATACCTCATCGAGCATTTGCGCTCCCAGGCCCTTTCCCCGGAATTTCTTCGCTATAAAGTACCGTCCGAAAATAATATCCCTGTCTGTGGAGAACGAATATCGCGGGTTTCTTCCGTTTGAAATCACGCAGTAGCCCGCCCACTCGCCGTTGATTTTGATGTAATAGACGCTATACCCGACAAAGAACTCCATCACGCAGCGAATACGCCAGGAGGTTCCGACAGGTTCCATATAGAAGGGAAAGGCATGGAGCAGATCCGGCGTGAACTTCCAGACTTCAAAGGGCTCCGAATGATGGTGAAAAACAAGATTACTCATAGAGCAAACCTCAAGCCAATGGGTAGCCGGCCTTCACGACTGCCGCTCTGGCCAAAATTTCCATTGCGTCAACGCTGGGGAAATCCAGCGCATACATCTTTTTGCCAACCGGTAGCTCGGTGCAGCCGAGCACCAGTGTCTCCGCACCGGCCTCTAACAGTCTGTGTACAACAGTGAGAAGCCCATCGCAGCAAAACTCAGCGTTACCCGCCTTCACCCCGAAATAGATAAAGTCCATCACGGATCTCTGATCCGCATCATTCGGATAAATCAGATCAATGCCGTATGGCCGAAAGAATCTCTCATAGACATTTCCCCGGATTGTCCCGGTCGTAGCCAGCAGACCCACCTTTTTTATCTGCTTTGTACGCAAAAACGCCGCTGTCTCCTCGATCATATTTAAAACAGGCACGGAGCAGTGTTCCTGGATTTCCCCCAGAAAATAGTGGCTGGTATTGCACGGTATCACCAGAAAATCAGCTCCGGCCTTTTCCAGTTTTACCGCCGAATCCAGTATCGCGGGAACCGGCGATTCGCCTCCTTCCAGGATAGCCCTGGTCCTGTCGGGGATTTTCGGATTATTATCGATAAGGACGTGAATGTGGTCCTGATCCACGCAGCTCCGTGTATTATTGACAATCAAGCGAAACAGTTCCACCGTGGCCATCGGTCCCATTCCCCCGATAATTCCGATTGTTTTCTTCTCCATTCGCAATTTCTTCCCTGACAAGGCAATTACACCGTTACGCATCAAAACGTTTTCTCTTTCGCATGGACTCCCCGAACGACTGAATACTCGAAATCACAAAGCCAAGAGACGGGAGCGGATCATCCCAACTGAATACGACATCCTTTATTTTGCCGCGCGCAAACCACGACGGATCTGCTTTCCATCTGTTCTTCGCCTTCAGGAACCACAGACAGTCCACCAAAAAACAGGAAATCTGCTTGTTGTCGGCATATTCGAGCATATTGCTGACAGGATATCCAAGTTCATTTTCCAGGATCAGTCTTGCAATATCAACGCCGGCCAGGAAATCCAGCAGAACCGATGCGCCGGTACGCCCATTGAGTTCAAGGATCTTCGCCTTTTTCTCTCTGGCGTCCCAAACAAGGTCAATGTTTGCATAGCCGTTCCAATGCAGCGCATTGACGAGCTTAACGCAGGCATCGACAATATCCTGATCGTGGATAGAGATAGACAATAGCCGGGATCCTCCGTCGATCGGATACCATCTGGCGACCTTCGCCACCAGCGCCGCACGGATCACGCCATCCCGATCGCGGAAAATCTCCGCGCCGTATTGGGGCGCGCCGTCCTGCTCGATATATTCCTGTACAAGAAGCGGGCCGTTGGCATTGTCATAGCTCTCAAGCAGCCTGACAAGCGTCTCCTCGTTTTTCACGATATTAAAACCGATCGACCCAACACCGGTTTTCGGCTTTACAACGACCGGATAGGACAACTTTTCCTTCCGGATTTCATTGACCGGGTCTTCAGAAAACATCGTTTTCGGTGCAGGAATATCATTCTCCTGGCAAATTCTCATCGTGTTTGTCTTGTCAATCACATTCTTGAAAATTTCCCAGTCGTTTACAGCAATCCTGGCATACGGCCGAAGCTCCTCCTTGTGCTGGGAGAGGAACATCGCTGTTGGGTCACCCATGGGGACAACCAGATCAAAGTGCACCCCTTTAATGACGCGCAGCCCATACTCGTAGAAGTCTTCCTGATAGCTGTTGTTTTCTTCAAATAAAATCTTTTCCGAGGAGAAACGTGAAAGGTAACCTGTATCTATCCTGTGCCTGCAATAGACGGAAACCCTGCAGCCCAGGTGGTGAAAGCCCCGGATCATGGCAAGCGTCTGCCTTCCGCCGGCACCAAAAATCAAGACGGACACGCCGGCATACGGTTTCTCCTTTTGCTCTTTCTTCGTCATTAAACTGCCTCCGCCCATCAGTACCGCTTTACTGGGCTGACGGGATATTCTGCTCTATTTTTTCAAGTTCTTTCATCGGTCGGAAAGACTTTTTCCCGGTCATGACCTGTATGATCGTAACAATCGTTCTGCCGATCAGCTCCGCGTCGTAAGCAAAGCTCTCATGCTCCACATAATAGCGCTCCAACTCCAGCTTTACAGGCAGAACCTCTCGCCGATAGGCCTCATTATTCGTATATGTGTCTCCCACAATGTAATCATACAGACTGGCCGCGCTGGTAAGCCCGGGGCGTATGCTCGAGACCATCTCGTATCTGCCGCTGTATAGCCTGTCGACCGATGCAGCCACCATCGGTCGCGGCCCGACGATGCTCATATCGCCCTTTATGACATTGATCAGCTGCGGCAGCTCGTCGATCTTCAGGCGGCGAATGATCCTTCCGACCGGAAACACTCTGTCCGCATCCGCCACAAACATGCCTTTATCGTGGTTCGTCGGATGCATGGAGCGAAATTTATAGAAATGAAAGGGGCGCTTGTTCTGTCCCGCGCGCTCCGAGGCATACAGGATCGGGCCAGGACTGGACAGCTTAATGGCTACGGATGTAGCCGCAAGCAGTGGAGAGAGCACGATCAGCGCACACGAGCAAAGTATAATGTCAAAAAATCGTTTGGTATACCGTTGATAAATGCTCATAGCTTCCTCCGCCATACAGTCATACAAAACACCTGTGAATGATATCAATGATCGCATCCTGCTGCTCCGCTGTCATCTTATTATCGCTCGGCAGGCAGAGACCGCGGCGGAAAATATCCGCGCCGACATCCACACCGCTTCCGGCTATGTACGCGTTGCTGCGGCCGCGGCCGTTGCCCTCAACCGTGACAAACGCATGCGTGCGGTAGATCGGCTGCATGTGCATCGGCTTCCAGATCGGGCGGCCCTCGGCGTTGAAGGCGGCCAGCGCATCCAGGATCTCGTGCGGGCTGCTCTTCCCGCTCACGCTCTTGTATAGGTAGTCCTGCTCTCCGCGCACTGTCGGGGCCATGGCGTCTTCATCGATGATCATGCAGCTGAGCCAGAAATTCGGCTTGCTCTTTTCACGATCCCAGGGATTCATCCGGACCGGCAGATCCCTCAGCCCCTGCTCATAGCGCGCCCAGATGGCGCGCTTCTGAGCGATGTGTTCATCCAGATACGGAATCTGTCCGCGAATCACTCCGGCGATGATATTGCTCATGCGGTAGTTATAGCCGATTTCCTCATGCTGGTACCAGGGCGCCGCCTCGCGGCTCTGGGTAGACCATTTGCGGACCTTGTCGGCATCCTCCTTTGAATCCGTCAGGAACATACCGCCGGCGCTGCCCGTGATGATCTTGTTTCCGTTAAAGGAAATGCAGTTATACGCCCCCAGCGTGCCGGTTTCGACCCACTCGCCGTTCAGCTTATATTTTGCGCCCAGGCTCTCCGCTGCGTCTTCGACGATCAGCGCGCCGTGCGCATCGCAGATTTTTTTGATTTCATCCATCTTGCCGGGCGTTCCGTACAGGTGGGCGACAACAACCAGCTTCACCTCAGGATAGAGTTCAAAGGCTTTCTCCAGCGCCTGCGGGCTCATGTTCCAGGTGTCGTACTCGGTATCGATGAACACCGCTTCGCCGTCCTCATAGGCGACCGGGTTGATGCTGGCATCGAAGGTCACGTCGCTGCAAAATACCCGATGGCCGTGCAGCGTGCCCTCATTGGGCCGGGCCTGTCCGTACAGCCGCTCGGCCGCTAACTTTGTTGCAAGGTGAAGGGCCGCGGTCCCGCAGGATAGGCCGACCGCGTATTTTACACCGATGTACTCCGCAATCTGCTGCTCTACGGCGTTGATATTTGCGCCGACGGTGCTCACCCAGTTCGTTTTGATTGCATCGTCTACCCAACGCTGTTCCTCACCGTGCATCGTGGGTGAGGAAAGCCAGATTTTGGATGAAAACGGCTTGATGTGTTCAAAACGTGAATCGTTCAGGATATCATGCATTTGGTCTTTCTTCCTTATTTTTAAGAACTCTTTACTCCGAGGTTACGCACCGGAGAGTGTGTGATCCCTGCCATATCCGATACAGAAGCAGAAGCACAGACAGCCGAAGGCGATTTGTCAGCTGTTCTGCTGATAGAATTTCCGATTTGGTTTTCCGTTTGCGGTTTTGGCGATTTCTGGCACAAATTCAATTTGCTTAGGCACCTTATAGGCGTCCATCACACGGCTTAATTCTTTCTGCACAAGCGCAGCCGAAATTGAAGCAGCCGCGTCCGCCTGGATCACCAGCTTGACCGCCTGCCCGGTGACAGGATCCGGAATACCGAAGCAGATGCAATCGACGATGCCGGGGATTCTCAGCGCGGCATTTTCAACCTCGGACGGATAGACCTTCAGCCCGCCGATATTGATCATATCATCCCTGCGCCCACAAACGTACAGATAGCCGTCCTCATCCAGATAGCCCAGGTCGCTGGAGAGGAAGAAACCGTCCCGCAGCACCGCATCGGTCAGTTCCGGAAGCTTATAGTAGCCCTTCATGACCATGTCGCTTTTGATTGCGATCAGTCCGATCTCTCCGGTCGGAACCGACTGAAACGCATCGTCTACGATCCGAAGCTCAACGCCAGGACAGGCCTTACCGCAGCAGTTGATAGCCTTCTCGCTGTTATCATAGCGAAACAGCGTAACGATTCCAGCTTCTGAAGATGCGTAGGCTGTATACAGCGGGGTCTGAGGCAGCATATTCTTCAAATAATCCCGTTGAGTTACCATCATTGCAGCCGATCCTGCGATGACATAATCCAGTTGATCAGCATATTTTGACAGCCTGTCTTTTGAAAGCTGCTGCAGAAGCGTGATTCCCGCCGGCGGAAAATACAGGGCAGTCACGCCATATTTTTCCACATACTCAAACAGCAGCCCGATTTTCATCATGCTTTCCATGAAAATCACTGTTCCACCAATGTATATCGTGTGGTGGAGGCGCATAAACGGCGCTCCATGATTGAGCGGTACCGCAGCGAGGCAAACATCTCTGTCGGAGGTGCTATATTCGCACATAATAATTGCCCACGCCGTTGTATTTCTCTGTGTAAGCTGCACACCCTTAGGCGTTCCAGTAGTCCCGGTGGTAAACAAGATCACCGCAACGCTGTCCGGAGCAGGGAAAGACAGCCCTTCCATGGACGTATCTTCGTTCAAGCTTTCCACGAGCTCGCCATATAGGACGCAGCTTGGAAAACGCTCCGCCTTCTGATTGCAGACCGCAAGGCGGGCGTCGATCTGCTCGGCCATATTGGCAATCATCGTATCGTCGGCGTTTTTGTCGACGGGCACTACCGCGGCGCCGCAGAGATGAGCGGCATACACACTCGCCACATAATACAGGTCATATTTGCACTGGATAACGACCCGGTCGCCCTCGCGAAGTCCCTGCTCTCTGAAGAGATGGGCACAGCGGACGGTCTTATCCCACAGCTCACCGTAGGAGATCTCGGCCCCCTCGAAAACCACGGCCGCTTTATCCGGGGTCTGTTTCGCATGATGGGCCAGTTTTTCAACAACACTTATCAATTATTGTTCCTCTTTTATTCGTTATTTGTTTTGCTTATCGATCCGCGTGTTTTCGGTCAAAACGCTCCCATGTTTCCTTTGCCAGTTCATCCGGGAGCTTCTGGTTGGGGAATGCAACATTCTCTTTACTGCGCGCCCTGCGCATGGCACAGAATATGTCAAAGCGCCCGACCACCCTGGCCGGGTTGCCGGCGACGACCGAGTTTTCCGGGATGTCCTGCGAGACGACGCTGCCGGTGCAGATGATGCAGTTTTTCCCGATCCTGACATCGGGCAGGATGGTCACATGATTCCCCACATAGACATTGTCCATGATCTCCACGCAGCCGAGCCGTTCCCTGTGCCCATAGTCCATATCCGGTCTGGCCCGTTTCAAAAAGCCGTTGACCATGTCGTGAGGGATAATGACCGCCGTTTTATGGATCGTGACATTATTGTGCAGCCGGATCAGTTGGGAATACAGCGGCAATCTGGACGGTCCCCATATGCAATTCTCACCGATCGCATCCAGAAGATGATGCTTTTTCAGATAGGCCGCTTTTTTGCGCGGGTTTCTTATTAGCTTCAGGCGGATGCTGTGATATACACGTTTTGCTTCCATCGTCCGTCGCTTATCCTCCCACACGCTCGATCATCTTCTCGATCGTCTCCATGGTGTCAAAATTCTCCGGTGTGATCTCATCCACACTCAGCTCAACGCCGAAGCGCTGGCCCAGCTCGGTGATCAGGTTCATAAACTCCAACGAATCCAGATACCCGTTGTCAAGAATTCCACGTACCTGCTCGAAATCGACGGAAGGTTTGATTTTCTTCAGGATTTCCAATATAGCTTCCCGTTTTGACATAATGAATCCCTCTTTCTGCAAAAAAATGAGTTCAGCCGCGCCAGCTTTGAATACTCACCGGATAGATATTACCGTATTTGCTTCTGTCTTGGCTTGTTGTTTTATTGTTTATTTTATCATAATGACCTGTGTATTTCAACCTTTTCTTGATGCCGCACAATGCTGACCGCCATGCCGGCGGTCTACGTTCTACACCCATTGAAAAAACGGCTCTCAGAAGTGAACCTCCGAAAGCCGCTTATTTCAATCATTAGATGGCTTCATTGTCGGGAACAGCAGGACATCGCGGATCGAATCGCTGTCCGTCAGCAGCATGACGAGACGGTCAACACCAAAACCGAGACCGCCCGTGGGGGGCATACCGATCTCCAACGCATTGACGTAGTCATAGTCAACCTGGGCGCGCGTCGCCGGGTCGAGCTTGCGGCGCTCGGCAACCTGGCGCTCGAAACGGCCGCGCTGGTCGATCGGGTCGTTCAGCTCGGAGAAGGCGTTGCCGAATTCAGTGGCGTTGATGAAATACTCAAAACGCTCGGTGAAGGCCGGATCGTCCGGCTTGCGCTTGGCAAGCGGGCTGATTTCGACCGGGTAATCGTAGATAAACGTGGGCTGGATCAGCTTCTCTTCGACGAAAGCATCGAAGAACTCGGCCAGGATCGCGCCCTTTGTGGGAATCTCCGGCAGCTTCACATTGTGGGCCTTCGCCGCGGCGATCGCGTCCTCGTCGCTCTTCCAGTCGCTGAAGTCGACACCGGAATACTTCTTTACCGCCTCGACCATCGTCAGCTTCTCCCAGTGGCCGATGTCGATCTGCTGGCCCTGGTACGGGATCACAAGACTGCCGCAGACCTTCTCGGTGACCGTCTTCATCATGTCCTCGACCAGATCCATGATGCCGTGGAAATCGGTATAGGCCTGATAGAGCTCGATGGAGGTAAACTCGGGGTTGTGCGTGGTGTCCATGCCCTCGTTGCGGAAGATGCGGCCAACCTCATAAACGCGCTCCATGCCGCCGACGATCAGGCGCTTCAAATAGAGCTCGGTCTCGATGCGCAGTACCATGTCCATATCGAGCGTGTTGTGGTGCGTATAAAACGGGCGGGCCGTGGCGCCGATCTCAAAGGGCGTGAGGATCGGGGTATCGACCTCGATAAAGCCGCGGCTGTCCAGAAAAGCGCGCAGCTCGTGCAGGATCTGCGAGCGCTTGATAAAAGTGTCCTTGACCTCGGGGTTCATGATGAGATCGACATAGCGCTGGCGGTAGCGCAGATCGGTGTTGGTCAAACCGTGGAACTTCTCCGGCAGCGGCTGGAGCGACTTGCTCAGCAGCGTGACGGCCTGCACATGCACCGAAATCTCACCGGTTTTGGTTTTGAAGACATAGCCGCTCGCACCGATGATATCACCGATATCATACTTGCGGAAATCGGCAAACTCGGTCTCGGTTACCGAGTCGGCGCGTGTGTAGAGCTGAATCTGACCCTTGCCGTCCTGAATGTGGCAGAAGATAGCCTTTCCCATGCCGCGCTTGGACATCATGCGGCCGGCGACGGCGACCGTTTTGCCCTCCATCGCGTCAAAATCGGCAATGATATCAGCCGAATAGGCCGTGCGCTCAAACTTGGTCAGCTTGAAGGGGTCGCGCCCCTCCTGCTGCAGGGACGCCAGCTTATCGCGCCGGACCTGAAGGATCTCCGACAGGGACTGCTCGCCCTGGGGCGTATTGTTGTATGCCATAGTGATACCTCTGTTTATATAGAAACGGATTGCGTTTATCTGTTCTCAAGACTGATGATCGTGAACTTGAGCTCGCCGACGGGGGCTTCGATCGTGACCGTCTCGCCAACACGGTGGCCGTGGAGACCGCGGCCGAGCGGCGAGTCATCGGATATTTTGCCCTCGCTGGGGTTGGCCTCCTGCGAGCCGACGATCTCGAACACCTGCTCTTCATCAAACTCAAGGTCGCGCACGCGGACAATACTGCCGAGTGTGACGGCGTCCTTCGGGGCATCGGCGGCCACGTTATCGACAATGATGGCGTTCTCGATGGCTACTTTCAGCTCAGCGATCTCGGAGTAGAGCTTGCCCTGCTGCTCCTTGGCCTCGTCATACTCGCTGTTCTCCGACAGGTCGCCGAAGCTGCGGGCCTCTTTGATCTGTTCGGCGACTTCCTTTTCACCGACGGTCTCCAGATAGTTCAGGCGTGCTTTGAGCTCCTCAAGGCGCTCGGCACTCATTTTAAATCTTTCAAGATTGGCAGCCATAATAAAAACTCCTCTTCCGTAAATTGTACAAGTTGCAAAGGGATGTTGTAACTGCAAAAATAGCTATATAATTATACAGACTTGCCGTGAGGATGTCAACCAAAAAGCCGAAAAAAGAGCGGCCGATTTCCGGCCGCTCATAACCGTTTATTGATATTCCGCGACGCTGATCCAGTCCTCGAGGATTGCGCGCTCTTCGGGCTTATGCTTGGTCATCTGATAGGCAGCGACAACAGGCATCCAGCGCTGGATATACTGGACGGCCATATCGGCCTTCTTGGCGTAGATATGCAGATACTTGTCGGCCAGCTCCGGTTTTTCAATGCAGAACATCAGATAGGTCGCCGCAGCATCGCCGCCGGCGTTGCCCGAGGTGGCATGGGCCCAGTCGAGAATGCAGTAGCTGCCGTCCGGACGGATGACAACGTTCGAGGGAACGAAGTTGCCGTGGCAGAGCTTCGTGTGGTTTGCCATGCCGCCGATGCGGGTCTGCAGCTCATAGCGGGTGCTGGCATCGACGTCCGTCAGGGACTTCACGGCATCGGACATCTTGATTTTGGTGTTGCGCAGACGGCGTGCGCGGTGCGAGCCAACCTCGAGCTGGATCTCCACAAAGCGCTCGAGATATTCATCGGTCTTGTCCGGGTTCTCCTCCATCAGCTGGCGCATGGTCTTGCCTTCGACGTTTTCCATCTCAAGCGCCCAGCCGCCCTCCTCGTTCTGGAAGACGCGCGTAACATGGGGCACGGGGACACCGCTCTCCTCTACACAGACCTGGATGAACGCCTCGTTGAAGACATCAGATTTCGGGTGCGTGGGAACAAAGCTCTTGACGACGCGGTCGCCTTCGCGATAGACCAGTTTGGTTGCGGTTTGTTTCAGAATCACTTTATCCGACATGGTCAGACTCCTCTCCTGTATCTTTAAATATGTTTCATCCGAAGAGCGTGGGGACGCCGCACTCCCGGTGCAAGCTGTGAAGTGCA
>Ga0310691_10004510_pt1 | contig 15638 bp, 15 predicted proteins | sample 176DNAGHGlowgp2_FD_203887 | JGI IMG/M metagenome (GOLD analysis project Ga0310691, IMG submission 203887) | Sheep rumen microbial communities from Palmerston North, Manawatu-Wanganui, New Zealand - 1766 DNA GHGlow gp2 (v2) (version 2) | ecosystem: Host-associated > Mammals > Digestive system >...
ACCCCTTCCATTTGGAGGCGTATGGCAAGATGGCGGTCAACTACAACCGCGACGTGGAGATTTTCCCGGTATTGAACGCCATTTTCGAGGGCATCTACGGCGAAAATCCCTACAAGTCGCCCACCGACATGGGCGTGAACATGGCCGGCTACTGCATCTCCGACGATGAGGTGTGTTGTGAGGCCTCCAAAGACGAGATCATCCGCCGTTACTTCACCGCGCTGTGCAATGTGGTGGACGGAAAAGCCACTGAGCAGGAGGTCAACAAGATTTCGCTGCTGCTGAAGCGTGCGCAGATCACGGTGGAAGACCGCAAGGCCATCACTGCGGCGCGGAAACGTAAGGAAGAGAGTGGGGTGGCCGCTTCCGCAATCGAATTGGCCGACGGCACGATTATCACCGCCCAGACCAGTACGCTGTTGGGACCGAGTGCTGCACTATTGCTCAACGCCACGAAACATCTGGCGGGCATCGACCACGAGGTCAAACTGATCCCGCAGGCCATGATCGAACCTATCCAAGAGACCAAAGTCAACCTTTTGCATGGTCACAACCCGCGCCTGCACACCGATGAGGTGCTCGTTGCGCTCTCCATGCTCAGTCTCAACGACGAGAACTGCCGCAAGGCATTGGCCTGTTTACCACAATTGGATGGTTGTCAAGCGCATACCACCGTCATGTTGAGCGAGATTGATCACAAGATTTTCAAAAAATTAGGGATAGGACTCACTTGCGAACCCATTCGGAAAGGGAAATAAGGATGGCGCAATGAGACGATGATAAACGATGAGTGGCACTGAAATTGTTTTCGCAGGATTAGCGCTGTCCATCGTTGTTGGCCGATAAGATTTGTAAAATTCGTTAATTACGGTGTTCACCCTCCGAAATCATCGTAATGCACCATCTCCTTCGTGACGCCCAGACTGTCCAGCATCTTCAGAACGGCCTGCAGCATCATGGGCGGACCGCAGATGTAGTACTCGATGTCCTCAGGGGCGGGGTGGTTCTTCAGATACTGCTCGTAAATCACGTCGTGGATGAAGCCCGTGGGACCGGTCCAGTGGTCCTCAGGGAGCGCGTCGGAGAGGGCGACGTGGAACTCGAAGTTGTCGTGCTCCGCCGCGAGCCGCTCGAACTCGTCCATGTAGAAGAGTTCCTTGCGCGAACGGCCGCCGTACCAGAAGGTGGTCTTCCGATTGGTATGTTTCACCTTGAACTGGTCGAAGATGTGCGAGCGCATGGGGGCCATGCCCGCGCCGCCGCCGATGAACATCATCTCGCGGTCGGTCTCCTCCACGAAGAAATCACCGTAAGGTCCTGACACAAAGACTTTGTCGCCCGGTTTCAGGCTGTAGATATAGGAGGATGCCACGCCGGGGTTCACCTTCTCCATCCGTCCCTTCTTGCGGTTGAAGGGTGGGGTGGCGATGCGCACGTTGAGCATCACGATGCCGTTTTCCGCCGGGTAGTTGGCCATCGAGTAGGCGCGCACCGTCGGAGAGCCGTTCTTCATCCTCAAATCGAAAAGCCCCATCTTCTGCCAGTCGGCGCGGTAGGGTTCTTCCACATCCATGTCGGAGAAATTGACGGTGCCAGCGGGGATGTCGATCTGGATGTAGCCACCGGAGCGGAAGTCCATGACCTCGCCCTCGGGCAGCTGCAGCACCAGCTCTTTGATGAAGGTGGCCACGTTGTGGTTGGAGACGACCTTACATTCCCACTTTTTGATGCCGAAGAAGCTCTCGGGAATTTCGATTTCCATGTCTTCGCGCACCTTCACCTGGCAGAAGAGGCGGTAATGGTCGGCGGCCTCCTTGCGGGAGATGTGCGTCAGCTCGGTGGGCAGGATCTCGCCGCCGCCGCTGAGCACCTTGCCGCGGCAGGTGCCGCAGGAACCGCCCCCGCCGCACGCCGACGGCACAAAAACCTGGGCGTCGGCCAGCGCCTGCAACAACGTACACCCGCGCTCATGCTCGATCTCCTTCTTTCCGTTGATGTTGATCTTCACCGATCCCTCGGGGATCATCTTCTTGCGGGCGAACAACAAGATACCGACCAGTAACCAGATGATTACCAGAAAGATGATGATTGCGGATATGATGGTTAAGATGTTCATAGTCTGATTCGTTTTATACCCCCCTGCCCTTCGGGCATCCCTTTACCCCCCTGCCCTTCGGGCATCCCCCCTAAAGGGGGGAATGGTCCTTCGACCGTATTATTCTTCATTCTACATTGGAATTACATTCCCAGGAACGCCATAAACCCCATGCCCAGCAGTCCCGTGATGATGTAGGCGATGCCGTTGCCTTGCAGTTTGGACGGGATTTTCGCGTATTTGAGGCGCTCGCGGATGGCGGCGAAGGCGGTGATGGCCAACAGCCAGCCGATACCGGAGCCGAGTGCGTAGGACAGACTGTGCGCCACGGTGGGGAAGTTGCGCTCCTGCATGAAGAGCGAGCCGCCAAGGATGGCACAGTTCACGGCAATCAACGGCAGGAAGATGCCCAACGTCATGTACAGCGCCGGAAGATACCGCTCGAAGACCATCTCCAACAACTGCACGATGCCCGCAATCACCGCGATGAAGATGATCAGCGACAGGAACGAGAGATCCGTGCCAGCAAAGCTTGCACTCAGCCACGTCAACGCCCCTTCGCGGAGCAGGTATTTGTCAATCAGGTAGTTGACGGGCACGGTAACCGTCAGCACGAAGCAGACGGCCAGACCCAACCCGAAGGCGGTCTTCACGTTCTTGGAGACGGCCAGATAGGAGCACATGCCCAGGAAGTAGGCGAAGACCATGTTGTCGATGAAGACGGAGCGGAGGAAGATTTCTATCATAATGGTTATGGGTTATGGGTTATTGGTTATAGAAGCAGTTAGTAGTGGCATTGAGCTCTTTTGGGATAATTATCAATTCATTATTCTACATTCTACATTTTCCATTCTACATTTTTATTGAATTTCGTTCCCAAAAGACTCCGTCGGCGTATCCTTGTATTGTGGGATTCGTGTCGGCGAGGAGGAGGCGTTTGGCGGTCCAGAGGCAGTATTCGCGGTTGAGTTCGACGCAGCAGAAGCGACGGTTGAGCTTCTTCGCGACGACGGCGGCGCTGCCGCTGCCGGAGAAGGGGTCGAGGATGCGGTCGCCGGGATTGGAGGAGGCGAGGATGAGCTTGGCGTAGAGTTTCTCGGGCTTCTGCGTGGGGTGGTCGGTGTTCTCGGGCATCGACCAGAAGGGCACACTGATGTCGTCCCAGAAGTTGGAAGGGTGGGTGAGTCGGAATTTCCCGTCGGCGGTGTCGTCCCAGTCTTTGGGCTTTCCGTTCACTCGATATGGGGCCAGCACTTTGCGTTTCATCATGACGGCATCCAGGTTGAAGGTGTGGTGTTTCGGGTCTTTCACGGCGAACCAGATGTCCTCCATGCTGTTCTTCCAGTTGGATTTCGCCCCGCGGCCCTTCTCGCGTTGCCAGGTGATGCGGTTGAGGATCGTAAGTCGTTCTTCGATAACCCGTTGCATGGAGGAGGAACATTTCCAATCGCCGCATATATAGAGCGAGCCCGTCGGTTTCAACTTGTCGCACACCTTGCCGAACCAGCTGCGCAGGAATTCCTCGTAATCGTCGGATTTCATGGACGAGAACTTCCGTCCGTTGAAGTCTTTGTCGAGATTGTAGGGCGGGTCGAGGAGGATGAGGTCGAAGTGTCTGTCGGGGATGAGGTCGAGGCATTCGAGCAGGTCGCCGTTGACGAGCATGTTGTCGCGGAAGCCCGAGCGCAGGTCGTCCGGCGTGCTGACGAGCGGTTCCAGCGCGGGGATCTCCCCGGCGGTGACCGTCAGCGTCTGATTTCTTGCAGCTCTATGTTTCTCTTTGCCCATCATCACAATGGTTGATGAAGCCGCAAAAGTACAATTTTTTTTAGATGTTCGTGGACACTCTGAAATGACGATCGGAGATCACCTGCGCACTATCGGATTTTTTTGTACTTTTGCGCTTGTAAAAATGGATAAGAACCAAACTTTATTGAATGTTAGAAGAAAGAAATAGACATTTATAATTTTTTGATATAAAGCGTTTTTGCTTTTCAAGTGAATGGAAATCTGGACAATTTCTAATCCCAACGAGAAGGCAGAAATGCTCACGGTGTATCCGTGGGCTTTCTTGTTTTGGGATTTAGGCAGTCCAGAGCCTCCATTCAGACAGAAGTTCACGGATTCTTTTTTGTGACCGCTCGAAAGGCGAAGCGCCCCAAACGCCAAGCCTATGAGCACCAAGTTTTTCAACAATATCGAGACGAGGCTGATGGACAAGTTCCACGGCATCGCCTCCGCAATGGCCAATTTCGACATCTTCCATGCCGTGGTTGGCTATTTTCGTTCCAGCGGCTACTTCAAACTGCGCAAGGAGCTGGAGAATGTCAGCGAAATCCGATTGTTGAAAAAAAGAGGTTATCTTACTGAATGTTGCCAAAATAATATTCCAATGATTCCTGTAAGTACTCGTCAAAACACGTTATCGAAAAACCTCCCCAATCAAGAGGGTGCTTCACATCAGAATGGCATCTTGTATCTATAATACGTAATTGTTTGTAAACATTAATAATAAATCGGTTAAAGCAAAGAAGATATACCCAGTTAATATCAGCGAATCGCGAACGCATCATCATTATCTTGTTTTTTTCTCTTTCGGATAGTTTCCCCTTTTTTTTGAAAAAGAATAATCTCAAGGATTCCTCCAAAGCTATATTAAAATCATCATACTTGTTTAGCACAAACAAAGCAACATCACAAAAAGTTTTAGCGATTTGAGGATTTGTGACTTTAAATCGTTTCTGCTTGGATTTACACAGCATTACTGAAGAAATAGACACATAACTATTATCGAAAATATGCAAACATTCGATTTTATGATTGTCGTAATGTAAAATAAATTTCGCATAATCATAGATGCTTAATAATTCGTCTAAACCCGGAAATTGTTTTATTAATTCATTTTTTTGCGAATCATCATTGACCCATGGCCATACAAGCTCCATCACTTCTCTATTGATGTATTCTGACAGTGTCGGACAACATTTAATCAAAATCTCACTCTGATTGACTAAAGCAGGTATGTCTTTATTGTTTTTAAATGAAGTAAAAACGTCAAACATGAGAATAAAAGCATAGCTTGAAAACTTTAGTTCTAAGTCGTAAAACACACCATTTAAAAAGTCTTTTTGAATTTCAAAGTAAGCGATCTGATTTTTTTCTTCATACTCAAGGATATCTTCCCTTTTGTAATTAAATTTTCTTGGGATTTCAGGGAATAAGCCTTTGGGCGACAGTAGTTTTACGTTTTTCTCAATTTTCCAATGGTATTTTTCAAGAAACGTGTGTTTATTTTCGTTATCCTTACTGGCGATATCTTCCTTTTGAAGAATAGCTATACAATCTGATTGTGAGCAATTATTAAAGGATTTTTTTGTTTCTGAGATATTGCCATCTTTATCTTCGAAAAAAAGTTCCAAGCCCCCACATTCATATGTGAGGTGGTAGTTTTTATCGTTATCGCAAATAAGAAAACCTCTCAAAAACTCAAGATTCCTACATGGATGCATTTCATCAAAAGAATCATTCGGAAAGGAATCCATATTGTCTGCCAAAGATACCATTTCGTTATCGTAAACGATAACACTGGCATAAGTAGAATCTGGAAGAATAAAAAACTTGTCCTGGATTATCTTTAATTTATCAGCTTCGAATCTATCTGTATTTAATACGAAACATAATCTAAAATCATTAACCGAACTGGCTGCTATGGACTCTGTGGCTGAAATTTCATTCCAGGTATCAAGTTTATGATTGACAACACCAACATCAGAAATCTCCATTTCTTCTATCAACGTTCCTTTTTCATTAAATACTTTGATTCCAAACAGAGGATTAGGATTGTTCATTGCATTTTTATCGAAAATGAATATCGATTCAGAGTCTTCTGTAACCCAATCATAGAAATCATCTATATCATCGGTCATCGAATCTTCCCATGTTGAGTAATTATTCCTATAGTCATTAATCCATTTAACACCATAAGATATCTCTTCTGACGATAGTTTCTTTTTGGTGTATTCGATGAAATCAGCCCGAACAATTAAATATAGCATTTTTTTGTTTTTTTTAATTACTAACACACATTTCGAATATGAAATATAAAACGAGTTACCTTAATCGTGTTCGGATATCCTCATCCATGATTTGAGCATTAAGTTCATCCTCTTCATTTTCCAAGCAATGATATTTTGTGCGGAATTCTATCCAGAACTCTTTTATAATGTTCTTAACATGCTCGTATTCAAAACGATTAGAATACATGTACTTTTCACTTTTCAGAAGCCAATAATCAAGATTATCGAAGAGTTGACTAAAATTAGCATTTTCAACATGACAGGAAAGAGTACTCACAATACTAATTTTAGTATGAATATGCTCATCCGACATTGATTCAGGCGATCGTACATTTTCATTGAACCATTTCGTAGAACATGCTATACACTGGCGAATTTTTCCTCCTTCTTGTTGTCTTGCTGATAACCAGTGTTTTGCTTGGGGAGCAAAGTTGTTGTTAAAAACAAAGACGCTGTTCGGATTGATTGAACATTCACTTCCCAAAAGATCTCGAGTATGCGTAACTTTTCTTTCAAACTGCGTTTTAGACAGATTTTTAGTGCTTGAATAACCCATTCTTAACTCCACAAGTAATAACCTCGGATTAATAATTCTGTTATTCCGATAATTACTAATGCCAATAACGGCATCAACGGTGTTGTCTTCACTTCCATTTGCTTGACTTCGTTCGTATGAGTCCATATCCAAGCACTCTATTGACTGATTGAAATAATTATGCCCCGGGTAATCACGTTCTGAAACAGTATTCAAAGTTGAAGCGCACTGACGAGAAAGAGAATGAGCCCTTAGGCAAGTGTTATCATAAACTATTGGATCCATATAACTGAATTCTATCAAGTGCAATGTTAAATGACGAGAATATTTCTCCAATTTCACTCCCTAGGTCTTTGTAGACATACTGTGTTGTTGAGTTGTCTCGCTCGGCAAGATAAAAATGAATTTGGGTAAGAGAGCCTTCATACTCCGCAATAGCACGTATTGCAGCTACCATATCGGGATTATGACTTGCCAACACAACTTTAACCCCCAAAGATTTGTTCAAAAGCACTAGAATGCGTGCATATTCCACAATCCACTGAGGGTGAAGATGTACTTCTGGTTCATCAATCAATAATATGGAATTTTTAGTAAGATACCCGTTCTCTATGAGGCGTTGTAAATAAATAAACGTCTTGAATCCAGTCGCTGTTTTTTCTACTTCAATTTCTATATCGTTGTCTGAATCAATATAGTGTAATTCAGCCTTATCAGAGAGGATTGAAAAACTTTCAATCCTTTTCGTTCGACCATGGAGTAGCTTTTCCACACGTCGGACAAGCTTTTTTTCCATTGTTCCGACACTTCTACCTTCCTCTAATATTAATTCATTAAGCTCTTTCCAAAAAAGAGGGTATGAAGATGTATTCGACAAGGCCAATGGGGAATCAATGTATATAGCTCTTTTCAGATTGTATAATTCATAAACTGAATCCTCATCCAACATTGCGACACCATCTTCAAACAACTGAATCCGGTTTGGCATGGGATCTTCTTCCATGAACAATGCTTGAAATGCACGTTTCAGCACATCTGGTCGGCGTTTGTTTAAAGCGGAATGTAATTGCTCCGTGTATGAATTTAATTCTTGCACTAATCGTTGAATATAGGATTCCGCAACCACTTTTGGGGACCGCTCTAACCAATAGTCTTCAAATCCGAGGTGATCCAGAATCCTTTTCTTTCGGTCATCAGAAACTGAACTGTCTTTAAGATATTCTTCCAAAATCTGTGCATATTGGTTAGTCGTTTTGACAAAAAATTCTGTCATACGATGCACATGGGTTTCATAATCTGCATCAATATCCTTTTCTTTTGAGAACCAAAGATAAGGTCGTTTAATTGAAGGAAAATCAAACTCGTTTGGAAAATGTTCTAACGGCATCCTTTGTAGTATTTCTCGACTTGTAATCGACATCGGACCTAAAGCTGAACGAAGATTATCTTCAAACTCGTTATATACGAATTCCTCATACCTTCGAGAACCGTTCACAAGATAATACAGCCATCTGGATAGAGTACTTTTGCCTGAACCATTTTCCCCAGCAAGAACTGTAATTCCATCTATAAGTATATCAGCCTTGCCTATAGCATGGTAGTCCGAAAGTTGATAACGATACTTGCTCATAATATCATATAATATTCAGATTGCAAAAATACTTTTTTTTGTGTCGCGAACAACATACTTCGAAGATTTCTATCCTATAATTCGCTACTGATGAGTCCTATGAGATCAACTTTCGAACCCCAGAACTGTTGGAAGATACATCCGAGGGCGACACCGTCTATGGTTTGGGCATTTTGGATGATGCCGACCATCGTCTGCTCGGCTTCTTCTACACCCGCGTGGCCGATGGCGGCGATGTGCGTCGCAAGCGTGTGGGTCTGCGCAAGCTGATCAGTCCCTATCTGAAATACGATGTCGATGGGGCCATTGCCGTTTTCGACGACGGCCGGCACTGGCGGTTGTCCTACATCTGCGACCTCAAGGAGGGCAGCACCTCGGCCAAACGGTTCTCCTATATCCTGGGTGACGAAAACGGGCAATACAAAACGCCGCTTGAGCGATTGGAAAAGGTGGCCAGACTGAATGGGCGTTTAACGCTGTCCGACCTCAGGGAATCCTTCTCGGTGGATGCGCTCAGCGATGAGTTCTTCGACGAATACCATCTCCATTATGACCGGATTGTGGCGAATCTCACGCAAGCTTATCGCAGAGACGTGCCATGGCGCGTCTCTACCGACGGAACATCCGACACCCGTCTCCACGACTACGTCAAAAAGATGATGGGCCGCATCGTGTTCCTCCATTTCCTGCAGAAAAAAGGCTGGCTCAACGGCAATCCGACGTTCCTGCGCGACCTGTTTCTCTACAGTCCTCATCAAGCCGATTTTCTCGAACAGGTCTTGGAGCCGCTCTTTTTCGGAATCTTCAACACTGAGCCGGAGCAGCGGGAGAAATTGTTTGCCGACGAACAGTGGGACCGGGGCTTGTTGAGACAGTGGGAGCATTTGCCCTATCTCAACGGCGGTTTGTTCGAGCGTGACGAAGTGGATAAGATGAATATCAGGCTGCCGGCTTCGTTGTTCAACGATCTTTTCACCTTCTTGGCCTCCTACAACTTCACCGTCGATGAAAACGACCCCGACGATGCCGAGATCGGTGTCGATCCCGAAATGCTGGGCAAGATTTTCGAGAGTCTGTTGGAGGACAACAAAGCCAAGGGCGCATTCTACACCCCGAAGGAGATTGTGCGGTACATGTGCAAGGAGTCGTTGATTGCGTATCTCAATGAACAATGTACAATGAACAATGTACAATTATCAAGTGCGATTCGTTCGTTTGTTGAGAATCACGAACTACCCGGTGAATTGGAACCCTATCGTGAGATTCTCGACCGTGCCTTGCGCGAGGTGAAGATCTGCGACCCGGCCATTGGTTCAGGTGCGTTCCCGATGGGATTGTTGAACGAATTGTGGCGGTGTAGGGAGGCAATATCGTTATCCCCTGTTGTAGAGACGCAAAATTTTGCGTCTCCATCGATGGGTCCATCGTCATCAACCCAATCCCGTGCCGCCCTCAAGCGCGAGATCATCGAAAACAACATCTACGGGGTCGATATCGAGCGGGGCGCCATCGACATTGCCCGTCTGCGTTTTTGGTTGAGCATCGTGGTTGACAGCGAGGAGCCGCAGGCCCTGCCCAACTTTGACTACAAGTTCATGCAGGGCAACAGTCTGATAGAGAGCTTCGAAGGGGTGGATTTGAGCCGGATGATGAGCAGCGACGGTCAGCGCAGCAGTTTGGGGAAGGGCAGGCAGAAAGCGGGGGCGAACCAGTTGGGCATCGAGTTCGTGAGTACCGACACCAAGCGTAACCTGCAGTTGATGTTGCGGGAATACTTCAGCCTCACCGACCACTTGAAGAAGGCGGAGGCGCGGCGCGAGATCAACGACAGTGTGAAGAGCTACATCCGGCAGCAGGATCTCCGTCCCGCCGCCGAACTTCGTCTCTCCTCCCTCGACCCCTCTGCCAACCAGGAGTTCTTCCTCTGGCACACCTGGTTCAAGGACATCTTCGACCGGGGCGGGTTTGACATCGTGGTGGGGAATCCGCCGTATATTAGTGCTGTTGAAATGGCAAGGACGGAATATGAGAAGTCTATTTACAAGAAAAACTATCCTCAAGCAACAGGAGCGTATGACATATATGTCTTGTTTTTATTGAGAGGTTTGATGTTGACAAAGAATGTTTTCTTCTGGATTATTCCTAACAAGTTCTTGATTGCAGATTATGCTAAAAAGACAAAGGAATTATTGGAACAGAATGGATTGTATTCAAGTGTTGATGTCTCTGTGTTCAAAGTTTTTAAAAATGCTAGTGTTTATCCTATAATTTTATGTGGTTCAAGAACATCTGACAAAGAGTTTTGTAAATATACATTGGACAAATACGAAGATTTGCTTTTCAATAAAGCAAGACCAATTAAAGAGCTGGGAACTTCTTTGACAATAAAAGATTGTAGAATAGAGGTGTGTTCTGGGGCTACAGGATTTGAGGCACAAATAATAAAAGAATATGTTGTAGATGGTGAAAGAGTGAATGTTATTCCATTCACTGTAAGTGGCAATATCGACAGATATCAATTTAATAACATTGATGTTCGGTATATGAAGTCGAGATACCATAATGCGTACATTAGAACAGATTGCAATGTTGCGGATAGTAAGTTAAGAATGTGGATGTCACCCAAAATAGTGATTGCTGGAATGACAAAAGTGATTGAAGCGACATACGTCGAAACACCACTCGCCCTTGGGGTTGGTGCGTATGCAATTACAGCCTTCAACAATTACAGCCCCTATTATATAACAGGCTTGCTAAATTCAAAATACACATCTTATTATCTGCGTAATAAGTTTAAAGACAAACACCTTGCTGGAGGCTATTTGGCAATAAATAAGTCAACGATAGAGCAACTTCCATTTGTCAAAGCCGATGATGCGACACAGGGGGTGATTTCGTCAAATGCAAAGAAAATAATAGAATTGAAGAAGAACAATCCAAACGCTGACACGTCAGCGTTGGAGCGTGAGATCGACAGGTTGGTGTATGGGTTGTATGGGTTGACGGAGGAGGAAGTGGAAGTGGTGGAGTGTAAGAATGTCTGACAATAGAATTTGGCATAGTTCTTGCAACAAAACATTTCCATTGGTAAAGCGTTTTTTGTGAGCGAACGTTAATAATGCGATAAACCTGATGCTTAACAACAGACTATTAACAATCGTCCTGATATGATAAAAAAAAGAAATATTAAGAGAAGGAAGCGATTTGTCGCATTCCTTGATGTTATGGGTACAAAAAAACTCATTGAGCATGGTCAAGACAAACGAATATTTCAACTCTTGGAGTCTATACGAGATGTTGAAAAGGGTGTTTTGACGGATGATTATGTCAAAATGTACTTCTTTTCTGATTCAATTATCTTATATACTATTGACGATTGTGCCGAGAGCTTTCGCAGCATATTATATACATGTGCGCAAATTGTAGAACACTTTTTGACTAGAGGTTTTGGAATTAATGGTTGCATTTCATATGGTGCTTGTACCTGTGATAACAAAGATGGAAAATATATTACCGTTGGAAAGCCCTTTGTTGACGCATACATAATTCAGAATAAATTGTGGTGTTACGGTGTTGTCATTGACCAAAAGGCAATAAAGAAAGTGAACGACAGCGGTTACAGCGTTGGTTTTGAAAGTATAGTTGTTGATCCATATTTTGAGTGGAAACTTCCGTCAAAAGAAAACGGATGGGAAACTTTGAACATGGTTAATTGGATGGAATTTATTGAGGTCGGCAATCCTGATATGGCAAAACAAAAGAATGATGTGAAAACTATAATCAAGAACCTTTATGAAACATATAGAGCTGTAGGAAGAGGTACATATTATATTCAAAACACGGAAATCGTGATGAAGCAGTGGTATGATTATTTGGCTGAAAAAAATTATTTCCCCAATTACCAATGGGGCGACATGCTAAGTGATGATTATTTGACAAAATGTCCATAAGATATTGAGTAAATATCAAAATTATTCTATCAAAACACATTAACTTATGACCAAAGAAATAAAACAGAAGGATAAGAAGAGGAGTAAAAGTGTTTTTGGATATAAGATATGGAGAATGAAGAAATGGTTTTCCTCCAATGCGCCATCTGTGATATTGTGGAGCGGTTTGCTTCTGGCTGCATGGGCTGTGTCAAGCATTGAACTTGAATTGATGCCTAAAATACTTTGTGGCTTTTCTGACACTACTATTAATGGGCTGAATAGAGCTTTTTTGGCATTGGCATATAGTTATATTGCTGGGGCAGTGATATATGGGATGACAGTGAAATATCCTGAATATCGCAAAAAGCAGCGCATAGCTCCAGTGATTAAAGCTAAGGCGGAAAATTTAGGCATCCTGTTGTCAAATATGAATACGGAATTCCGAAATTCGAATAATCCTAAATTATCCGATATTGATGCCGTGATGGCTCTGTTCACCACTCAACGTTGGAAAGAACGTTGCAGCCTGCCCGAACATGCTATTTGTAAGAATGTGACGGATGGATTCATACAAGACTTTCGTGAATTTCGGCGGGTGGTGGATTCGTTTATTAATGACTATAAAGACATCCTTAGTACTGATCAGTTGATGTATTTGGAGGCAATTAGAAGTTCGCCCTTGAACCAGTATTTCGGCACTTATGAAAAGAGTGGTAAGAACTATAATTACAGCGATGCATTCTATGAAAAAATATTTCCACCTCTTTATAAGGATCTTATTTTGATTTATTATGGTTTAGCAATGATGTGTGGTGTCGATCTCTCGAAAATGTGAATTGACTTGTGAGACTAAGGAACTGAGAGAATCTTGGATGACAAAATAAAACAAGATTTCATGGCCAATAAATCCAACTCTTTAGCTGATACCTCATCTTTGGAGCGTGAGATTGACGGGGTGGATGTATGGGCTGTACGGGTTGACGGAGGGAAAAGTGGATGTGGTGGAAAAGGGTGAATGACAGTGAGACTGTGTGGCACAGTTCTTGCTGTATTTAGATAACATCATTTTACAGAAAAAAGTAGAGATGGAACGAATATATTTAAATTCTCGTGAGAAAAAAATTATTAAACAAATACAGAATAGTACATATATGGAGGCAGTCAAGCAACAAGATAAGATGCCTATGAAAAAATTAATTTATGAGGGTCTTGTCTGTTGTAAAGAAACAGATTTGGGGGGAATGATTCTTCCTGAATTGACCAACAAAGGAGAATTATACTTATATGATAATCCAAAACTGAAAAATCCATCTATTTTTCAAGATAAAGGGTTTGTGGTATCGATAGTAGCAATTATCATCTCAATTATTGCTCTTTTTGTCGGCAATTAGCAATTGTTTGTTTTTTTAACACTATTCAATAACTATTTTTCATTTGTCAATGGAACACAGAAAACATCATTATGTTCCCGTGTGCTATCTTAAAAATTTCACTTATGATAGCAATTCCTCAGTCCATGTGTTTTTAAAACAAACAGGGGAACAATTCTCAAAAAAAGTTAGTGAAATATGTTTTATTAACAATTTTTATAGATTGTCTGAAGACTACATAAACCAGCAAGAAGATAAGTCTGTCGACGAATTGTCATTAGAATTATATTTTGCGACCCAAATTGAGAGTGAATACAACCAACTAATAGAGTTGCTAACAAAAGAAGCGGATAATGCATTCAAAAATGGTTGTACCCGTATAAAACTAAGTAAAAACACCAAATTCGCTTTAGCACGCAATATTGCGATACAAAAGTTAAGAATGCCAGATATCCGTTCACAGATTGTTGAGAACGAACGCTATGTAGCAGAGAAAGCGACTCGTCTTTTCAAACAAGGATTGTCAAAGGAATTGAATATTCCAAGTATGAAAAACTTGCCTATAGGAGTTACTATCGATGAGGTGCTACTTCATGCTAACGAGACTTTTCTTGACGAACAACAAGTGGAAATTTTAGCGCACCATCTCACTAATTGTTATTGGCATTTCTATTATTCTTCAACCGAAGAGTTTTATACTAGTGATAATCCTGTGACCATCGAAAATCGAGCTGATGACAGTTATGAACAACATTTTGGTCTGACAAATAAAGGTGTAGAGGTGTCTATTCCAATAAATCCCCGACTACTATTGTCAATTTATGATTATCGTTATTATTCGCTTTACAAGGAGTCTGACGGTTTGTTTGTGGAAGCACAGAAAGATCATATTCAATGCAAAAATCTATGCCAATATCTCCATTCGTCAAGATTTTTAATAAATAAGACAGGGGATTTCTCGGTTGCTATAAAAGCAAAGGAGTACTACGATAATATGACGAAAAAACATAACTGATGATTGCAACATTAGCATAAAGTTTTTTTTATGCCTTTTCGTGATCATCCTTATACTTTTTGAACTGTCGATAGCATTCTTCACATTTCACTTCAATGAAATCATTGGCTTCTTTTATTACTTTCGGTGAAAGAAAACCCTGGATAGACTTCAATGTGGCCTTCTCCTTTGCTTTTTCGAAATCCACGCCTTTCCGAATATCATCATCGGTTATTGAAATGTATCCTCCACAGCTCATAACTTGCGCAAATTGACACAGTCGTTTATAACTGCCAATATAGCTAATAAGATTAAAACCTAGTTCAAAATCGTTCATTTCCTTGTGTGTTGATTCTTTTTGGCAAAAATACGATAAAAACTCATATGACGTTCAAAAAATAAATCACTAATTTCCAGTACTTTGGCTTCCTTTTGTCTTATATTTGATATGGGTACATGTGATGATATTTCTCGATTTGCTGTTCTGCAAACCCCAGATGAAGCAGAACGCCCTCACCGATGCCCGTCACTCTGACGAGGAAATCGAGCGCCGCCTTACCGAAATAGACGAGGACATCCGCAAGGCCGAGGACCTCCTCCTCCACGACCTCTCCTTCCGTGGCCTGCTCCGTCCGTAACCGCCGTCACGCGCCTCCCTTGTCCTACACCGCCTCCACCCGCCACGCCTCCTGCACCCGCATCAGGCTGATGGACTGCACGGTGCCGGTGGAGGCGATGGTGAGCGGGGTAACTCATCCCCGTAGGGGATGCCTGTCTGTAGCGGATGCCCACGCGCGGGTTCAAATCCCCGGAGGGGATTCATGTTCAACGGGTTGCAAGGTGAAAATTGTCGTGAAATTATGTTCGTGCAATAAATGTGCCCCGTCCTCGTTAATCTCTGAAATAAAACGGAATATTAAACAAACAGTAAAAGAAAACAGAATGGAAATAGGAAATTTCGGATACTACTGGTTGGACACCTGGGTGATGTCCAACGTGATACAAC
>Ga0310691_10004511_pt1 | contig 15638 bp, 12 predicted proteins | sample 176DNAGHGlowgp2_FD_203887 | JGI IMG/M metagenome (GOLD analysis project Ga0310691, IMG submission 203887) | Sheep rumen microbial communities from Palmerston North, Manawatu-Wanganui, New Zealand - 1766 DNA GHGlow gp2 (v2) (version 2) | ecosystem: Host-associated > Mammals > Digestive system >...
ATAGGCCACGCGGCGCTTTGACGCTCCTTTACTATATGCCGTGCGCACGTAATCCGCACGGTTTTCCGTCAACATGGAATTACGAAGGAATCTTGCCGTCATGGCAATCTTTGGAATGGCAACGGAGATCGCCGGAAAGAACAGATATCCGATGCATCCCCAGAAATTCTCCCTGTAGCTTACGTAGCCGCCGGGGGAGAACCATTTGAGTACAATGCCGAAAAGATACGTCACAAGGACGCCTAAAAAGAAGGACGGCACGGCCATGGCCGTCTGGGTTCCCATGTTCAGGATCACGTCCAGAAAGCGGTTTTTGCTTCTGGCCCAAAGCACTCCCAGCGGAATGGCGATCACGGCGATCAAGACCATGGAAATGGCTGCCAGCAGCAGGGTCACCGGGAGCTTGTCTCCGATGAGCTCTGCCACGGGCATCATCTGATTCATGTTTTTGGAGTAACGGTAGCTTTCACCGAAATCTCCCCGAAGAACTTTGCCTGCCCAATTAAAATACCGCACGACGGGAGGCTTATCCAGGCCCAATTCCTTTCTCAGGGCCTCTTCCCTCTCCGGCGTGGCTTCCGTTCCGAGGATGGAAGTCACCACGTCGCCGGGAATGATCTGGAACGCAAGGAAGGCCAGCACGGATACCAGGAACAACGTCATAATGAGAGTTACGATTTTTTTCACTAGGTATTTCATGCCAGCCCTCCTTTCCTTAAAGGCTTCCCCTTAAGAGGTTCGCTGTCGGTCATGCCGACTATTCACTTGTTATTTTGTAAAGTATACGGTGCTCATGTCCTGCACGTAGATGGGATAGAACTTATATCCTGCAAGATCCTTGTTCAGGGCGATGGTGATGGGGGGAACCTGAATAAATGCGGTACCTGCCTCCCTGACAAAAATCTCCTGTGCCTCCTTGTAGAACTTAGCCTTCTCTTCAAGGTTCAGGCTTGCCTCTGCCTTCTTATAAGCCGCATCATACTCTGCACTGGCAAAGTTAATGAAGTTTTTGTTGTGGCCGCTCTGGAAGCGTACCGTCAGATAGCTCGGGGTCATGTCACAGGTAATGCCGCAAAGGGTTGCCTGATAATTGCGTCCCTTGTATACGTCCTCCAGCCAGGTATTCCAGTCGATCAGCTCGATCTTGCAATCAATGTTCGCGTCCTTGAGCTGTTCTGCGATAACCTCTGCCGTCTGTACGTGTGCCTCATAGTTGGAAGGAACCCTTACGGTAAAGGAAACGCCGTCGGGGTAGCCTGCCTCGGCAAGGAGCTGCTTTGCCTTCTCCACGTTGGCACCCGTGCCATATACGTCATTCAGTTCAACGTAGTAATCCTTCATTGCAGGCAGCATGGGGGCACTCATGATGGTACCGTTTCCGCCTACCACAAACTCATTTGCAAGATCCCTGTCCATGGCATAGCAAACGGCCTGACGAACCTTCACGTTGTCGAAGGGTGCCACGGCATTGTTCAGGAACATGCCCTGCAATACGTCTGAGGATGCGGAAAGGATCTGGTAATCATTTGCCAGCTCCGCTGCCTGGGAATCGGTCAGGTAGGAATACAGATCGATGCTGTGGCCCTTCAGCTCCAAAAGTGCGGAATCAGAACCGCTGACGATCTTAAAGTCTACCTCATCCAGGTAAGGAAGACCTTCCTGCCAATACTCAGGATTCTTCTTTAACACAAGTCCCTCCTGGGGCTTGTAGGATACAAAAGCAAACGGTCCCGTTCCGATGGGGTTGCTGCCTTCTGCCTCTCCGCTTCCCGCGGGGATAATGGCGGTGGTGAAGCTGTAGATCAGCTCCAAATTTGCACTCTCCGTCGTCACCTGGACCGTATGTTCGTCTACTATGTCAACGCTCTTAAGCGTTTTAAGACTCGAGACCAGTGCGGTGCCGTCGAGAAGTCCGGATGCCCTCTCCAGGGAATACTTCACGTCCTCAGCCGTTACGTTGTTGCCATTGTGAAACTTTACGTTGTCACGCAGGGTAAACGTATAGGTGAGCCCATCCTCCGAAACGGAGTAATCACTTGCCACTGCACAGATCAATGAGCCGTTCTCATTAACCTTTAAAAGGCCTTCAAAAATGTTGAACAGAATTTCCTTAGTTCCTGCCGCAGTTGCTTTGTGTGGGTCAAGACTGTCAATATCCTGTTGTACTCCAACCACCACTTTTCCGCCATATTTGGAATCCTGCTCAACCTGAGTTTCGGTTCCCTGAGTTTCGGTTCCCTGAGTGGCAGCGGAACTTTCCGTTCCCTGCGTGTTGCTTGAAGCCGTAGAGGACTTATCCTCCGAAGACTTGCCACCTGCGCATCCGCCCAGTGCAGCGACCAAGAGAAGTGCCATGAGGGTAATGCTGAATTTCTTCTTCATAATGCTCTCCCTTTCTTCAAGAAAATAAATCTCTCACTATTCAGTTGTCACCCTCATTGTAGCATAAGCTTTCAGAAAAGCAAGTATTTTTCTAAGTACAATCGGCGCACTTTTTTACTTGATTTTTCCTGCATTCGCTCATTTCTTCTAACGGATCACGTTCTGCCAGGGCACCGCCACGCAGTAATCGCCAAACACGTTGATGCAATACTGCTCCGCATTCCTGCCGGTTTCATACTCCTCCAGCCTTGAAGTTTTTAACACGTAAGCCACGGGCACCGCCGGATCCATCTCATCCGGCAAGGCATTGGCATAGCGGTACTTCTCCCCGTAAGTAAGGCCGTTCTCATCCGTTTTCTTTCCCTGATAGAACTCCGCATCCACGTCCAGCGCAAACTGCGTCAAGATCTCCGTAACGCCCACGGCACCCTCATACTGGGTATCCGGCGTGATCACAAAGGCCTGGCAAGTATTCCATTCCCCGTTGCCCGCAAAGCTTACGGCCTCGAGGAAATCATGATAATAATACTGTTTCAGCACCTGAGCATGCTCCGTAAAGTAGGCACGCAAAAAGAAAATGCTCATGACAAGGAACGCGGCAAGGATCACGTACCCCGACTTTCTGATCCACCTTGCGGCGAAGCAGATGCCAAGACTGCCAAGGATCAGCAGGGAATAATGCAGGAAATTGATCCTGTTTACGTTTACGTTCGCAGTGATCACGCCGGATAGATTGCCCACGCAAAAGAAGGCCAGCACGGCAACAAACGTAGCCTTTTTTCTTTGGTCACTCTCCTCCCGGATCCTCCGGATGCAGGCATAAACGCCGAGAAGGACAAAGGGCAGAAAACATTTTGTGATCACGCCAAATCCCTGAATGGTATTCCAGGGAAGATAGTCTCCCGTCACGTAGATCTGCCACAGGCAATTGAGATTATTCAGAAACTGCTTCCCCGGCTCTTCGCTAAAGAATAAAATGTCCTTTGAACGGACGCTGTAGGGGAAATACGGCATGGTACAGAAAAAGGTCCGCATGGTCTTCCAGCCAAAGGCATTGATCATCATGGTAAGGCAGATCGGCCAGGAAATAAGGCCATAGATCCCCACGCACCAAAGCACGTCACTCCATTTCAGGATTTTCCTTACAAGGAGATACGCCGCCATAAAGATCAGGAAAAAGGGCACGGTATAAAAAGCAATGCCATAGGCATACATGCACAGTGCAAAAAAGACCATGGAGCCGTAGATCCAGCGTTTCCTGCCTCTGATCCCCATAAGGAGCGCAAACAGCCCAAGAAGAAATACGTGGGGAAACAGATTACAGTCCAGCGCCCATCTGCTCTGCATAAAATGCCAAGGGTTCAATGCGCCAAATCCAAGAAAAACCGCTGCCTGCGCCGGCCCCAAAAGCATTCTGCCGATTCCGTAGAGCGCCGCCAGCCCCAGCATGCTAAACAGCAGCATGGGAAGTCTTGCCGAAAGAACGTTTAATCCAAAAAGCTTGATAAACGGCACCATGAAGTAGGATAACAGAACGCTCATCTGGCCATAGCCCCAGGCCGTAAAGTGCACGGGCATATACGTGCCAAAACGATCCGTTCCATAGTTTGCAAGTGCCCTGGCATCCACGGCCGCCATGGCTCCGTCCTGATTCATGCCGCCGGGGATTCGTCCAAAGCCCCAGATCCTTATGACAAACGCCAATAGGAGCAGGCCCCAGAAAACCATCTTTTCCCTTCCGTCCCAGGGGAGCCTGACCCGCGCCTCATCCGGGGCCTTTTCATTTGTCGCCTTTCTTTCCAAGGCAATGCAGCCCCCCAGCAAGATCAAAAATGCAATTGTCATCAAGTCATTCAAAAATGCCTGTACGTTCATGTTCTCTTTGTCACTCCGTTGCCCTAAGGACCGCCTGCGTCAGGCAAGCTCATGCTTTATTTTGTCAGTCACGCTAATGTCTTTTCCCAGCTGGACCTCAATGATCTGAAGTCCCGTTTTTGCCCTGGCCAGATGCCTTTGGCCTGCGGGAATGCAGATGACGTCACCTGCCTTTACTTCCCTGCAAACGCCGTCAAGGATGACCTCTCCCTCGCCGGAAATGATGGTCCAGACCTCCTCCCGGCGCTGGTGGCTGTGGTAATTCATGCCATGTCCCGGATTCAGCGTCACCAGGATGGTCAGGCTCTCCGGCTTTACGTCCAATACCCGGAAGCTCCCCCAGCTTTTTTCCGCAAACATGATCTTTTGATCCATGGCATCCACGTAGGGCTTTAAGTAGCTGCTCTGTTCCTTGTCGCTGACCAGGATCCCGTCCGGGCTTGCCGCGATCACAAGGTTCTTAAGTCCCATGCCCAAAATCGGGATGCCCAGTTCATTGATGACGTGGACGTTCTCACAGGTCTCGTTAAGCCTTGCATTTCCGACGATCCGCTCCTCCATGGCCTCCGTCAGGGTATTCCACGTTCCAAGATCCTTCCACCGTCCCGCGAAGCGCATGACCGCAATGCTCTTTTCATGCTCCACCACTGCATAGTCAAAGCTGATCTTTGTCAAGGTTTCATATTTGGCAAACAGATCCTCGTAATCCGTAAAATCCATGAGCTCATGCGCCCTGTCAAGCACGTAGGAAAGCTTAAATCCAAAGACGCCGCCGTTCCAAAGTCCCCCGGCCTCCACGTATTTTTTTGCCGTCTCCAGGTCAGGCTTTTCCTTGAAGGTCTCCACCTCCGCCACCGGATCCTTTGTCTTTGGCATGACGTAGCCGTACTTTTCCGAAGGGTAGGTGGGATCGATTCCCATGAGCACAATGTTTGCCTCTCCCTCCTGCGCCAGCTCCCAAAGCTTTTTGATCGCCATAAAATAATCCTCATCGACGCAGGGATCCACGGGGCAGACAACCACGGCCTCCTCCCCGTCCACTCCCATCTTGTCATGAAGAAATGCCGCCGCCAGGGCAATAGCCGGAAACGTATCCCGCCTGCAAGGCTCCACGGAGATGCGGACGTCCTGACCCAGCTGGTTTTGCAGGGCACTGACCTGAGACTTGGACGTGGCAATGGTCACGGTCGCTTCGGGATCCACCGCGCGGATCTGGCGATATACCCGCTGCACCATGGATTCATAGACCGCATCATCTGATACTTCCCTTCCGCATTCCTCCGAAAGCTTAAAAATCTTTAAGAATTGTTTTGACCTTACTTCATTGGACAGGGGCCAGAGGCGCTTGCCTGAGCCGCCTGACAATAAAACAACGTTCATGCAGTTTACCTCTCCGCCCTCATGGGGTTATTTAAAAAGTCTTCATATGCCAGCCTGATGCCGTCCTCCAGCTCCGTCTTGTAGGTCCAGCCAAGCTTCGTTGCCTTGCTGACGTCAAGGAGCTTTCTCGGCGTTCCGTTGGGCTTTGAAGGATCCCAGAGGATCTCCCCCTCATAGCCGATGACCTTTGCCACCAGCTCCGTCAGTTCTTTGATGGTCAGCTCCTTGCCGGTACCCGCATTCACGGTCTCGTTCCCGCTGTAATTGTTCATCAGGAACACGCAAAGGTTTGCAAGATCGTCCACGTACAGGAACTCGCGAAGGGGTGACCCGTCGCCCCAGCAGGTAACTGAACTTGCTCCGCTAAGCTTCGCCTCGTGGAAGCGTCTGATCAGGGCAGGCAGCACGTGGCTGTGCTCCGGATGATAGTTGTCGTTGGGGCCGTATAGATTGGTCGGCATGACGGAAATGTAGTCCGTCCCGTACTGACCATTCAAGTATTCACAGTATTTCAGTCCACTGATCTTTGCCAGAGCATAGGCCTCATTGGTCTGCTCCAGCGCAGAAGTGAGCAGGCAGCTCTCCGGCATGGGCTGGGGCGCCATGCGGGGATAGATGCAGGAGCTTCCAAGGAACTCCAGCTTCTTACAGCCGTTTTGCCATGCAGCATGGATCACGTTCATCTCGAGGATCATGTTGTCATACATAAAGTCAGCCTTCGCGGTGGCATTTCCCATGATGCCTCCCACCTTTGCGGCAGCAAGGAATACGTACTCCGGCTTCTCCTCGGCAAAAAACTTCTCCACCTGATCCTGGCGGGTCAGGTCTAGCTCCTTATGGGTGCGAAGGACAAGATTGTGATATCCCTGCCTCTCCAGTTCTCTGACGATGGCAGAGCCAACCATTCCTTTATGACCTGCCACGTATATTTTTGCGTTCTTTTCCATTTTCTCTACCTCTTTCCGTTTCGTAAGACGGGCGCCTTTTACGCCTTTTACGCCTTTTACGCCTTTTCCATGCTCCGTTATTTTACGACGGCTTCCATGCTCCGTTATTTTACGACGCCCTTCTCCAGGTATTCCGCCAGGTTCATTTTCACGTGTTCCTCCGCGCGCTCCACGGTAACCTTCTTTACGTCGGACTCCACCATGATGCGCACCAACTCCTCAAAACTGGTCTTTGTGGGGTTCCACCCAAGGACCTTTTTCGCCTTGGAGGGATCTCCCCAAAGGTTTACCACGTCCGTCGGGCGGTAGAAATCCGGTGACACCTCCACCAAAATCCTTCCCGTAGCCTTATCCAAGCCTTTTTCCTCCAGGCCCTCACCCTGCCATTCCAGTTCGATCCCGGCATAATGGAAGGCCAGCGTTGCAAACTCCCGCACGGAGTGCTGCACGCCCGTGGCAATGACAAAATCATCCGGCTTCTCATTTTGCAGGATCAGCCACATGCATTCCACGTAATCCTTTGCGTACCCCCAGTCACGCAGACTGCTTAAATTACCCAGATACAGTTTATCCTGCTTTCCCTGGGAAATGCGGGCGGCCGCCAAAGTGATCTTTCTTGTCACAAAGGTCTCTCCCCGTCTTTCGGACTCGTGATTGAACAAAATACCGGAACAACAGAACATGTCATAGGCTTCCCTGTATTCCTTGGTGATCCAGAAGCCGTACTGCTTTGCCACGGCATAGGGGCTGTACGGATGGAAGGGCGTATTTTCATTCTGAGGCACCTCCTCCACTTTGCCATAAAGCTCCGAGGTGGACGCCTGATAAATCCGGCAGGTCTTTGCCAGACCGCAGATGCGTACGGCCTCCAGAATGCGAAGGACGCCCGTGGCATCTACGTCGGCCGTATATTCCGGCACGTCAAAGCTGACCTGCACGTGACTTTGCGCCGCAAGGTTATAGATTTCATCCGGCCGCACGCTCCCAATGACCTTCACAAGGCTCATGGAATCAGCCAGATCTCCGTAATGAAGGTGGAATCTGGGATTTCCCTCCAAATGCGCAATTCGCTCTCTGTAATCTACCGACGACCGGCGGATGATGCCGTGCACGTCATATCCCTTTTCCAGTAAAAATTCAGAAAGATAAGAGCCATCCTGTCCGGTAACGCCCGTGATCAATGCTTTTTTCATAGATTTCCTCCCTAGGCTTATCCTTTTTTGACAATTGTACTAAGTTATCATAACACAGAAAAACCAACTTCTGAAGCCCAAAAGTTGGTTTTTATTTGCATTATATTGACTTTTTCCATTGCTCCCTGTATTTTCTTGGCGGCATGCCCTCCACGCTGCGAAATACCCTGGAAAAATAATGGAGGGCGCCCAATCCGCATTCCATTCCGATTTCTTCCACCGTCTTGTCGGTAAACCGAAGAAGCTGCTTTGCGTGAGTAATGCGGATGCCCAGCAGGTACGCGTTAATGGACTGACCGTACTGTTCCTTAAAAACTCTTGTCAGATAATATTTATTTACAAAAAACTTTGCGCTGAGTTCATCCAGGGTGATTTTCCCGGCAAAGTTTTCCTCCAGATAAGCCCTGACGGGGACAACGCTGCTCTTTTTCACCGCCAGCTGCGCCGCCTCCTCCGGATGCCAGGATTCCACCATCAGGAGCGTTAGCAAGGTGCCAAGCCCCTCATTGATCTTCATGTCCCTGACATAGTCCGTTCCCTTGGCCAGGGCAAATAATTTTTCCCAGGTCTCCCGGAAAGTCTCCGGAGCATCCGGTTTGAATACAGGTCTGCCGCCCCGTTCCACGTACTTTTCATAAACCTGCGCCAGCGTTGGCCCGTCAAAATGACACCATTCCAGCGTCCAGAGCCTATTAGGGCTGGTCGCGTGGGAATAGGCCTTCCGGCAATCAATAAAGGCGCAGCTCCCCTTTGTCAGTTCATAGGTTTTCCCTTCATACGTAAGGGTTCCCTCGCCATCCGCCACCATAAAGAACAGGCAGGAGACAAGTGCTTTTCTCGAGCTGACGTGGGGTCTTTTGGCAGTGAGCCTTCCGATCTCCTGCAAGTGTAAAAGATTACTTCTTGCGAAACCGGAAGGCGTATACAAAACACGATCTGAAGCTACTATGGCTGCTTTTTCATCAGAGAAAAAATCCATGCACGGCCTCTTATCTTTCGACGTCAACGTCGCCGCTGGCAGTAGTCACCTTCAACTGAAGGTAAGGCTCCTCCCCAATGGTACCCACGGCCGTCTTGCCATTCTTAACGTAGGTCACCTTCTCCTCCGTATTGAGGCAGTCAAAGAAGGTTCTGATGTCACCGCTGGCAGTCTTTAAGGTCATCTGGACGCTGGCATCCTCAGGAAGCTGAACCTGAGCATCACCGCTGGCGGTAGAAACCTCCAGCTTCTCACCTGCCTTCGTAAGATTACAGCATACGTCACCGCTGGCAGTGCGGATCACGCCATTTCCCTGCTGATCCTCAATCTCCACGTCGCCGCTGGCGGTACTCACGTTCAGGCTGCCCACAGCCTTCTTCACCTTCACGTCACCGCTGACGGTGCGAATGGAAGCCTCTCCCTCCAGAGCCTCATATTTCACGTCGCCGCTGGCGGTGCTGATGCTGATCTCACCAATGGCACATGCACCTGCCACGTCACCGCTCATGGTCTTGATCACCTGCTTAGCCGCGCCAATATCCTCCAGCGTCACGTCGCCGCTGGCAGTTAAGATCTTCAGCTCTTCCAGCTTACCTGCACACGCCTCGGGAAGGAATACGCGAACGATCCCTCTTCTCGGAAATCCGATCACGCTGGAACCATAATGGATCTTCAGCGCATTACCGGCAACGGTATACTCCAAAAGCTGATTCTCCTGAGGATCCTTATTGTAAAGCTCCTGGATCAGGATCTCAGGATCCGTGGTCAGCTGAACGTCCACGTCCACGGGAGAATTCTGAAGCTCCATGGTAATGGAGGTAATGCCATCCTCAGAGAACTTTCTCTCGTTGCAGATCTGCATGTCCTTATAATCTCCTTTGTCGCACTGGAAATTTGTGCCGACGTCGCTGATGATCTGCTTAATGCTGGAGCTTACGTTCTCAAAGAAGCTACTGTTCATGAAGGAATTCAGGGCGTCCTTTGCCTGACGGCCAAGATCCCCCGCCTGCTGTTCAAACTGCTGGCTGAATTTCCCTGCCTGCTCCTCAAACTGCTGGCCAAACTTTTCAGCCTGCTGTTCAAACTGCTGGCCAAACTTCTTCGCCTGCTTGCCAAAATACTCTCCCTGCCATTTCCAGTATTCTGCCTGCTTATCCCAGTATTCACACTGCTTTTCCCAGTATTCGCTCTTCGCCTTCTGGTCGCCGCATGCCTCGCCTTCCGCCTGCGCGCCAAGCTCCTCTAAAAGCTCCTGTACGTCACCGATGGATCCCATGACCATGGTATACGCCTGCTCCTCCGTAAATCCTCTCTGGATCAGATCCTCATATTTCTCCTCTGCGTTGGAGATCATCTCCTCCTGCAGTTCTTTTGCTTCCTGTGACTCCGGTACTCCCTCAAACAGCCCCTCGATCACTGACTTAATCTTGTCCTTCATTTTATGCCTCTCTTTCCGTCGCCCATGCGACATTCCCCTTCCTATTCATTAAAGCTCCGTCACCACGCACTGCTTTATGCCGGCAGATCATTGCCCCGCCGCACATTGCTTTATGCCAGCAGGCTGTCGATCATTTCCTTTGCCTTTTGCCATTCTGCCTTATTCTGCGCATACGCTTCGCGTCCCTTCTCCGTAATGGAGTAGTAGCGTCTGCGGGCTCCCACTTCCTCGTCGCCCCAGTAGGTGCTTACCAGCCCCTCCTTCTCCAGCCTCCGGAATGCGGAGTACAGCGTAGCATCCTTCAACTCCATCTGGGAATCCGTCTTAGACATGATCTCCTTATTGATCAAATATCCATAGCTGTCATGCTCCGTCAGGCTCGCCAGAATTATGGTGTCCGTGTTTCCTCTTAAAAGATCTGATGCAATCGACATCTTGCCACCATCCTTTCTCATTTTTTTATTTATGTGTTTGTCATATCGATTTATCTTTCCTCGATGTTTATAGCCTACCACAAGATACCTCGCCTGTCAAGGTATCTTTTCATAAATATTTTCTAAACTGACAAAAAAATGCCTGCCGAAGGAATTTCCTCCGACAGGCACTTCTTACTTCACGGCCAATGCCATGGGATTATTTTATTTCTGGGCTACGTCCTTCATGGAGAAGCTGATCCTGCCCATCTTGTCCTTACCAAGGCAAACAACGGTAACCACGTCGCCGAGGGTCAGATAATCCTCAACGCGCTCCACTCTCTCCTTCGCGATCTTGGAGATGTGAACCATACCTTCCTTGCCGGGTGCGAACTCGATGAATGCGCCGAACTCCTTAATGCTTACAACCTTGCCCTTGAAGATCTGGCCTTCCTCGAAGTCGGTCACGATCATCTCGATCATTTCCTGAGCCTGCTTCATCATATCCTTGTCAGTACCGCAGATGGAAACCATGCCGTCATCGGTAATGTCGATCTTTACGCCGGTGCGGGCAATGATCTCATTGATGGTCTTACCTCTCTGACCAACCACGTCGCCAATCTTCTCAGGATCGATCTGCATGGAGATGATCTTGGGAGCGTACTTGCCAACCTCAGGTCTGGGAGCAGCAATGGCAGGCTTCATGCAGGTATCCATGATGAAGAGTCTTGCCTCGCGGCAACGGGCGATGGCGCCTTCCACGATGGGTCTGGTCAGGCCGTGGATCTTGATGTCCATCTGGATGGCGGTGATGCCTTCGGTGGTACCGGTTACCTTAAAGTCCATGTCGCCAAAGAAGTCCTCAAGGCCCTGGATGTCGGTGAGCAGTACGAAATCATCATCGGTCTCGCCGGTCACCAGACCACAGGAAATGCCGGCAACCATCTTCTTGATGGGCACGCCTGCTGCCATCAGGGACATGCAGGATGCACAGGTAGATGCCATGGAGGTAGATCCGTTGGACTCAAAGGTCTCGGATACGCAGCGGATGCTGTAAGGGAACTCCTCTTCGCTGGGCAACACGGGGATCAGTGCTCTCTCTGCCAGCGCACCATGGCCGATCTCTCTTCTTCCGGGTCCGCGGGAAGGCTTGGTCTCGCCTACGGAATAGGAAGGGAAGTTATAATGATGCATGTAACGCTTGGTCACTTCGTTCTCGTCAAGGCCATCGATCTTCTGTGCCTCGGAGAGAGGTGCCAAAGTACATACGTCACAGATCTGGGTCTGTCCACGGGTGAACATTGCGCTGCCGTGTACTCTGGGAATAATGTCAACTTCCGCGGAAAGAGGACGGATCTGGGTGATCTCACGACCATCGGGACGCTTGTGATCCTTCAGGATCATCTTGCGGACCGTCTTCTTCTCATACTGGTAAACAGCCTCGCCAAGGATGGCAAGCCAGTCTTCCTTCTCGGCGAATGCCTCCTCCAGCTTAGCGGTAATGTTTCTGATGTTCTCCTCACGGGTCTGCTTGTCATCGGTGAAGACTGCGACCTCCATTTCCTCGGGAGTTACAAGCTTCTTCATCTCCTCAAACATTTCTGCGGGGATCGCGCAGCTGGTGTACTCATGCTTCTTCTTGCCGCACTCAGCCACGATCTTGTCAATGAATGCAATAATGGTCTGGTTGATCTCATGTGCCTTGTAAATGGCCTCGATCATCTTTGCCTCGGGAACCTCGTTAGCGCCTGCCTCGATCATGATCACCTTTTCGCGGGTGGATGCTACGGTCAGGTTCAGGTCTCCTTCCTTCCACTGCTTCTGGGAAGGGTTTACGATCAGCTCGCCGTCTACCATGCCGATCTGGGTCATGGCGCAGGGGCCGTCGAAGGGAATGTCGGAGATGCAGGTTGCAATGGCTGCGCCGATCATGGCTACCAGCTCAGGTCTGCACTCGGGATCCACGCTCATTACCATGTTGTTCAGGGTTACGTCGTTACGATAATCCTTGGGGAACAGGGGACGCATGGGTCTGTCGATCACGCGGCTGGTAAGGATGGCATTCTCACTCGCCTTACCCTCACGCTTGTTAAAGCCTCCGGGGATCTTTCCCACGGCATACATCTTCTCTTCATATTCAACGCTCAGGGGGAAGAAATCGATTCCGTCCCTGGGCTTTTCGGATGCGGTTGCAGTACACAGAACGGTGGTGTCACCATAGTGCATGAACGCGCAGCCATTGGCCTGCTTACCAACGCGGTTCACGTCAACCACGAGCTTGCGGCCGGCAAGTTCCATTTCATAACTCTTGTACATAGTACCTCCTTATTGACATTGTCGTCTTGTATTATTTTCACACAAAGCGGAGGCCACCGAAACTACTGAAAAAAGCGGGAAATCTCCCATTCTTTTCAGTGGTCTCGGAAACGTCCTTCCGCCTTGAGTTTACCAATGTTACTGTTTCGTTTAAACAAACATAAGCGGAGCGCCCGCATGCGGGCCATCTCCGCTCTCTTTTCAGAACTATTTTCTCAGACCAAGCTTCTCGATCAGTGCACGATATCTTTCCAGATCCTTCTTCTTCAGATAAGCCAGAAGTCCACGTCTCTGTCCAACCATCTTCAACATGCCGCGGCGGGAATGATGATCCTTGGGATTCTCCTTCAGATGCTCGGTAAGCTCCTGGATCCTTGCGGACAGAACTGCGATCTGTACCTCGGGTGAACCGGTGTCACCAGGGGTTCTTGCATACTCGTTCATGATAGCGGTCTTTTTTTCCTTAGAAATCATTGCTCTTTTCCTCCTATTAACATAAAATATTATCACCTGACACTAAGACCGGGTCAGAGCTGTCCCTGATCTGGGCGTCGGTTTGCTCACGCTTTTGTAGTATAGCACGTTTCTTTTTCCTTGTAAACCCTTTTTTCTCGGTTCCAATTTTCCACGTTTTCCAATTTTCCTTTTCCCATGTTTTTGAATTCACTTTTCCCCTGACGTTTCCTCTCGTTCTGCTGATCCGCCATCCGGATTTATCTTATTATCCCTTCCGCTTCTCCCGTTTTGCGCCGTCATGAATAATATTTTTCTGCTTTATTGCTTTAAACCAACAAATCACTTGCAAATTGAAAAGTCTTCCTATATAATAGTCACAGATTTGCGATGGACTCATTGCAGATCCGTGACGGAACCATTATACTAATTAAGATTTACCGACAAGAAAGGAACTTAACCATGAGCTTTGAATTTATAAGAAAGCTGCCTACTCCCGCGGAGATCAAGGAGGAATACCCCCTTCCCGCAGGTCTGGCTGAATTAAAAAAGAAAAAGGACGAAGAGATCCGTGACGTGATCACCGGTAAGAGCAAGAAGTTTCTCTTGATCATCGGCCCCTGCTCCGCAGACAACGAGGACTCCGTATGCGACTACGTGTCCCGCCTTGCCGCCATGCAGGACAAGGTGCAGGATAAGATCCTCCTGATCCCCCGGATCTACACAAATAAGCCCCGTACCACCGGTGAGGGATACAAGGGCATGGTGCATCAGCCGGATCCCGAGAAAAAGCCGGATCTTTTGGCCGGTCTCATCGCCATCCGCAAGATGCACATCCGCGCCATGAAGGAAACCGGACTTACCGCTGCAGATGAAATGCTCTATCCCGAGAATTTCCGGTATCTGTCCGACATTCTCTCCTACGTGGCAGTGGGCGCCCGCTCCGTAGAGGACCAGCAGCACCGCCTTACCGTCAGCGGCTTTGACGTTCCCGCCGGCATGAAAAATCCTACCAGCGGCGACCTTGCCGTAATGCTGAATTCCGTTTACGCCGCACAGCACGGCCACTCCTTCATCTACAGGGGCTGGGAAGTAAATACCAGCGGCAACGAATTGGCCCATACCATCCTTCGCGGCGCCACCAATAAGCATGGTCAGAACATTCCCAATTACCATTATGAGGACATCGTGCACCTTTTGGAGATGTATGACAAAATGGATCTGAAAAACCATGCCTGCATTATTGACACGAACCACTCCAACTCCAATAAACAGTTTGCCCAGCAGATCCGCATTGCAAAGGAGATCATGCACAGCAGGAAGGTAAATCCTGACATTCACTCTCTGGTAAAGGGTCTGATGATCGAAAGCTACATTGAAGAAGGCTGTCAGAAGGTAGGCGGCGGCGTCTACGGAAAATCCATTACGGATCCCTGCCTTGGCTGGAAGGATACCGAGCGATTGATCTGCGAGATCGCGGAATTCGAATGATCCGTCACGTTTAGAATTTGACCAGCGTCTCCATCAGGATGCCGGGATTCCACGTACTTTCCATTACAATCCCCGCAAGGATCAACAGCAATATGAATGCCAGTTTTACAAGCCCCTCCCGCTTTCGGAAGGGGCTTTTATGATATATGGCGCCGTAAAGCTCCGCACACCAATTGATCAGGAACCAGAAGGCCGGCCCATACAAAAGCCATTGCGGAAACAAAGCCGCCGTCACCAGCACAATGCCTTTGATTCCGTACTGGCAGAGCGATCCTGCCAAAAACGTGCCAAGGCTTATGCCGAGCCACGCCGCCGCTCCCATACATCCAAAGGGTGCAAGGTAAGTCGTGCCGGCTAAAATAAGAAGAGCCACCCAGCGGATCCTCTCCATCCCCACCAGCGCGATCATGCTCCAATTGCCTGCAGCCCTCTTTGCATCCACGGCCTCACGGAGTCCCTCCTTTACGCGGCACAGATGCGCCGGCGTCAGCAAGGCAGAGCCTTGTCCCCACCAAAAATTCATAAAAATTCCAACAAAAAAACCGGCCGCGCACAATGGCATCAGCGGAAGCTTCCGGAACCTCCCCATGGAGCAATCCCTCCTTCACAAACCTCTTATGAGATCCTCGTCTGTCCATTGTATGCAGTCGGTCTTTGTATTATGTTGCGGCCTCTCGCAAGACTTTCACCGGGCCATGCCCTGGACTTGGCCTTGTCTTAGTTCTGCCTTGGCCTTGGTTCCGTCTTGGCCTTGGTTCTGCCTCGGCCTTG
>Ga0310691_10004512_pt1 | contig 15631 bp, 12 predicted proteins | sample 176DNAGHGlowgp2_FD_203887 | JGI IMG/M metagenome (GOLD analysis project Ga0310691, IMG submission 203887) | Sheep rumen microbial communities from Palmerston North, Manawatu-Wanganui, New Zealand - 1766 DNA GHGlow gp2 (v2) (version 2) | ecosystem: Host-associated > Mammals > Digestive system >...
TTCAGTAAAGTGCTCAATGTAATGCACACTACCTTGAGCGATCTGCTGCGCTTTCAGTAAAGTGCTCAATGTAATGCACACTACCTTGAGCGATCTGCTGCGTGTTCAGTAAAGTGCTCAATGTAATGCACACTACCTTGAGCGATCTGCTGCGCTTTCAGTAAAGTGCTCAATGTAGTGCACACTACCTTGAGCGATCTGCTGCGCTTTCAGTAAAGTGCTCAATGTAGTGCACACTACCTTGAGCATTACTCTGCGAGTACAGTCAGCTAATGACTCCTGCGCAGTTGGTCACTAATAATGTGCCAGCAGGGACAGGGACGATAACATTCACCAATCCCCATCCCATCCACTCCAAGCCCCCTTTAATTCATCACTCATTTTTGATATACTTTTTCGAGGGATAGATCATATGCAGGAGGTGGGTAATGGCTGACTTTGATAATTCTGCTGTAACTTATAAGTGCCCCGGATGTGCGGGCAACCTTTTCTATAATGCCGATCTGAACAAACTGTCGTGTAAATTCTGCGGAAGCGATTATAATCCTGATGTGCTTGAGATCCTGGAAGCCTTCAACAAGGTGGCACATGAGGAAGATGCAGCAGAGGATGACGGCAAGCATGAGATCGTATGCGGTTCGTGCGGCGCGACGGTCATAACCGATGAGAATACTGCATCGGCGATCTGTTGTTTCTGCGGATCTCCTGCTCTGTCGCCGAGAAGACTTACCAAAGAGTTCAGACCGGATTACCTGATACCGTTCAAGGTGACCAGGGAAGAGGCAAAGAAGCTGTTCATTGATTGGGCAGCCAATAATAAGTACATTCCTGACGATTTTACCAGCGAAGAGAATATCAATAAGCTGACGGGACTGTATGTGCCGTTCTGGCTGGTAGACTGTAAGTGTTATGCTGATTTCTACGGAACAGGTTATATCAACCAGGGAGACAGCAGGGCTGTTTTCGCGCTGGACAGGGAAGTGGAGTTCTATGTGCAGAGGGTTCCTTTCGACGGGTCTAAGGAGATCAGCAACAGGCTGATGGCTGCGGTGGAGCCGTTCGATTATTCGGAGATGGTTGAGTACAAGGACAGCTATCTGCCCGGTTTCTATGCAGAGAGATATAATCAGACACCTCTCGAGCTTAGTGAAGGCGTGTCCAACAGGATGAAGAATTATGCCGAGGAGACGGTCAAGATATTGAGCTGCGGCCAGTATGATGAGGTCAGGTTCAATACGGGATTCTCCAATGCTTCAGAGTTTAAACACAGCTATGCGCTGCTCCCCGTGTGGTTCATGAACTATCAGTATGAGGGCATCAATTACGGATTTGCCATCAACGGTCAGACGGGTGAGGCGTGCGGAGACCTTCCGTACAGCAAGGCCAAGAGAAGGAAGAGCCTGATCAAGACGACACTCCTTAATCTCGTGCTTCCAACGATACCGGCACTTTTATTGTTCCTCAGTTATTTCATCTCGCTGATAATGCTCTCGACAGCAAGGAATTCCAACGGATATGCGAAGGCTTTCTTCAAATCGGGTTCCGGTGATGTTTACATGGAACTCGCGCCGTATCTGTCATTTGCGGGAGTATTATTGTTCGTGTTCATATTTGCGAGATTCAGGAAAAGATGGATAAAGGTCAGTAACGAATCGCAGAATCCTATCGATCCGCCGCCTCATGTTGAGGAGTACTATGATGCGTTGAAGAAGCCGGTCATTAATAAGGTGGATAAGTTTGTTTCGATGCAGAAGAGGAATCAGGAAGGAACAGGTTCCATGCTTATAAACGGCGCTTACAAGCGTGGAATGAGATCTTGATAACAGGTGGTAAAGATATGAATAATAAACAGGGTAAAGCCGGTAAGGTTCTTATCATCGTGGGAATAATCCTGATAGTTTTGGCGGCCGGAGTCATTATGCTCGCCAGGTGTGCCAGGAACATGGCAAAGCAGCTGTCACGTCCGTCGACGGCTACGGTCACGAGACAGACGATCTCCAGGACCATCGACGGTTCAGGTGTCCTGATGGTAAACGATACGGAAGATATAGAGGTTCCCTCAGAGATCAAGATCGTTGAGACACTGGTCAAAGACGGTGATGAGGTCAGGAAGGGAGATATCATAGCAACTGTCGACAAGGACTCGGTAACAAGTGCCATCGTAAGTCTCCAGTCTGAGCTCAAGAGCGTTAAGGAATCCCTGAAGAACAAAAAGAAGGATAAGCTCACTGAATACCAGATCGAGGAACTTGAGGCACGCAAGACAGCGCTTAAGGACCGCATTGCCATGATGAAGGAATACCATGATGATCCCGTTATCAAGGCTCCGATGGACGGTATGGTATATAACAAGGATACATCATCTTCTGATCAGGGAAGTGACATGTCATCCATACAGGATCAGATCTCACAGTATCTGTCTGCTGATGATACTGTGGCAGCAGAGTCTACAAGGATGCAGATCGTAAAGGCGGCAGACGGTGATCAGGAGATCACGGACTTTACATCTCTGACGGTCGAAGCTCCGGTTAAGGGCAACGTGCCGCAGACAACAGTGACAGAGACAGAACAGTATACGGGACAGATCATCTGGACGGACGGTTCCGGTTCCGGACAGCCGATAAGCGAATTTGCACCCGACACAAAGTACAGTGCGATGATCATGCTCGTTCCTAAGAACGGATATGTGTTCAGCATGGACCATGTACCGTCTCTTACAGGGATCACGGGCGAGGCAACCGTCACGATCACAGAAGGCGTTATGGTCATCCTTGCGGATTATCCCAAGACTGAAGCTGATCCTGCAGATCCTACCAAGCCGGCAGATCCTACAAAACCTGCCAAGCCCACCAAGCCTGCAACACCGACGCAGCCTGCTCTGCCGTCCATGCCGGCGCTGCCGTCGGGACTTGATTACGAGAAACTCCTGAAGTCTCTTCAGGGATTGTCAGGCACGGGCGCATCAGGAATAGACCCTAGCAAGTTCAACTTCGGACTGAACGGAGGGCTTCCTTCAGGCGTTGACTATGGTGATATAGCTTCCGCTTATGGAGCAGGCGGCGCAGGCAAGAACCAGATGAACAACACTAAGCTCCTGACGCTTGCCAAGATGGATACGGTAGTAGTCAAGATCTACATTGATGAGCTCGACATCCTCTCCGTATCGGAGGGACAGAAAGCGACAGTCAAGCTGGATGCCATTGAGGGCAAGGAGTTTGAAGGAACGATCAAGAGCATAGGGAAGACAGCTTCCTCCAATGCCGGAACTGCCAAGTTCATAGCAGAGATCGAGATACCCATGGATCCCCAGATGAGGATGGGCATGACTGCATCTGTCTCCATCGTGATCCTGACGGCAGAGAACATACTCACGCTCCCGATCAATGCCATGCAGCAGACAGGTGACCAGATGTTTGTATACAGGGGTTACGATGAGGAGACGATGGCACTTAAGGATGAGCAGGTCGTTACTACCGGCATCGCGAACAAGGATCTGGTGGAGATCAAGGAAGGCCTTAATGAGGGCGATGAGGTCTACTATATAGATGCATCCAATAATCCCCTCGCCCAGTACATGATGCAGGCACAGGAAGGTTGACATAAGTGATCGTCTTCAGGAACGTATCGAAAATATATCACATGGGCGACGAAGTCGTTAAGGCCCTCGACAACGCAAACATCCACATCAGATCAGGAGAGTTTGTAAGTATAATCGGGCCTTCGGGTTCCGGTAAATCCACGCTCATGAACATAATCGGGTGTCTTGATACGGCTGATTCCGGCGAGTATCTGCTGGAGGGCATGCCTATCCGCAGATATTCTGAGAAAGCCCTTGCAGGCATAAGGAACAAGAAGATCGGATTCGTCTTCCAGAGCTTCAATCTCATACCGTCCATGACGGCAGAAGAGAACGTGGAGCTCCCGCTGATCTATCAGGGTATATCGATGAGTAGGCGCAAACAGATGGTCAAGGAGGCACTGGAACTGGTGGATCTCTATCCGAGACGTAAGCACACGCCCAACCAGATGTCTGGAGGTCAGCAGCAGAGAGTCGCGATCGCCAGGGCGGTCGCCTCAAGACCATCCATCTTCCTGGCAGATGAGCCGACGGGCAACCTGGACTCTGCGACGGGCAAACAGATCATGGAGATCTTCAAAGCTCTGCACGGACAGGGCAATACCATTGTCCTCATCACCCACGATGAGCATGTGGCACAGCAGGCAGACAGGAGCATACAGATCCTCGACGGCAAGGTCTACGACGGCGTTGTAGAGGAAGAGAAGAACAGGGAGGAGACTTCATGATATGGCAGTCGGTTAAGATGGCTTTGAAGTCCCTCAGGACTAATAAGCTCCGTTCCATCCTCACGATGCTGGGTATCATCATCGGCGTTTTCGCGCTGGTCGTATTGGTATCGCTGGTGTCAGGTGCTACGAACCAGATCACTACTTCCATAAGCGACATGGGCACTGATCTTGTATCGGTCATGCTTTTTGACTACGATCACACATATAAGAGGATGACGGTCGAAGAAGTGGATTCCCTTACTGAGACACTGGATCATGTGGTCGCTGCGGCGCCTTCGGCCATGGGTAATTTTGAAGTTTCCACCAAGCTCAAGAGCAGTAATGTCCAGGTCTATGGCACAACGCCGCTATACTCGCAGATCAGGGGGCTCAAGACTGCATATGGCAGGTTCATCATGAAGCCCGACTGCGACAACAATTCGAACGTTGCTGTGTTGGACAATGCCACGGCGAAACAGTTTTTCGGAAGGGAAGACTGTGTGGGAGAGACTCTTAAGATCAACAATATCCCGTTCAAGGTCATCGGTGTCATAGGGGATTCATCGCAGTCGATGGGTATGATGAGCATGATCCTTAACGGAGGAATGTACACGATCTATGTTCCTTTTTATTCCCTGGTCAGAGTCTCCAACTCCATGTCCCTTGCGGTCGATTCATTCTATCTTGCATCCAGGCAGGGAGAGACGGACATCGCCAGAGATGAGATCAAGGAGTATCTTACGGACAGGTATGGCGGGAATGATGAACTGTTCTTCGTATTCAGCCAGTCAGAGATAAGCGAAGCGTTAGACCGCGTTACGGGGACACTGTCGCTTCTCTTGGGCGGCATTGCCGGCATCTCGCTCCTTGTCGGAGGTATCGGCATCATGAACATCATGCTCGTATCCGTTACTGAGAGGACACGCGAGATCGGTATCCGTAAAGCCATCGGTGCCCGTCCTTCGGTCATCAAGCTGCAGTTCCTCATAGAGGCGATCACCCTGAGCATTGTCGGGTGCCTCATCGGCATCATACTGTCCTGGATCATGATGCAGATCATCAATATCATCGGCGACGTCAGTTACAGCCTGTCCGTACCGGTCATGATAGTCTCGGTCATCTTCTCCAGCGGCGTCGGCATCCTCTTCGGATTGTACCCGGCGCACAAGGCGGCCAAGATGAAGCCGATCGATGCACTGAGGTATAATTAAGACTGTTTTTGGTTTTTCTCGTAATTAAATCACACACGTAAACCCAAATCGAAAAAAATGACTGATCGGGTTTACTTATTAGAGTAAAAGTAAACCCGTTTTCCTATTATTGCTGCATTCGGGTTTACGCGGGCGCCGTATTGCGTAAACCCGGTTCGCCATATTTGCTCGTTTTGGGTTTACTTTCCGGCATTTTTATAAACCCGATTTTCGATTATTGAGGATTTGGGTTTACGGGGTTGATGAAAGGTGAATATATAAGTGGTGATCACCGGCAGGTTAGAAAGCTTCACCACCCCCGTGAGTCAGCCGGGACACCTGTTTACTGTGCCCGGTTATCTCAAAACAACTTCTTCAGCCTCTTTTTCTAATCTGTTTTTAATGTTAGGCAGATAATATTATAATGAAAACATGTCGCCAAACAGATTTTGGCAGGAGGAGTGCTGATGAGGATCCTGTATGCTGAAGATGAGTTCGATATGAATAAAATAGTATCGGCCAAACTGCGGGGAGAGGGCCATTCTGTTGACAGTTGCTTTAACGGGGATGAGGCTGTCGCGCTTTTTGATGATCATGATTATGATCTGATTATCCTTGATGTCATGATGCCGGGGAAGAACGGATATGATGTTTTGCGTCATATCAGAGGTGAGGGGGACCTCACTCCGGTGCTGTTTCTTACGGCAATGGACGCTGTTGAAGAGAGGATCAGGGGACTCGACAGCGGGGCGAATGATTATCTGGTGAAACCTTTCGCGCTGGAGGAGTTGATGGCGAGGATCAGGGCTGTCAGAAGATCTGTAACAAGAGTACCGGACAGCATCCTCAAAGTGGCGGACTTAAGTCTTGATATGGCATCGCATAAGGTCATAAGGGCAGGACGTGAGATCAAGTTGTCTTCAAAAGAATACCGGCTCCTTGAGTACCTGATGCAGAATGCAGGGATCGTCCTGACGAGAGCACAGATAGAAGATCAGATTATGAGTTACGATTACGACGGCGGGACTAATGTGGTCGATGTATACATCAGATATCTGAGGTCGAAGATCGATATCGGATCTGATAAGCAGCTGATTCAGACTGTTCGTGGAACAGGATATGTGATCCGGAGTTAAATATTGAAGAGAGTATCTATACGTACAAAAATAACACTTATGGTGATCGCCGCGATCTTTGTGATGGTGATCATAATGCTGGCCATATTCGAGCTGAGCGGAGTAACCGTTCTTGAGAATACGACGAGGGATTATCTTATAAGCGCGGTCGAATCGAACATAAACAAGATCGAATATGTCGGCGGTAACCGAAACAGTCCGTCTTCATCAGATGATGTTCTGATGATCGAATATAAGGACGGGCATCTGGCGGTAGATATCGATTTTCTTGATTCGATGAATGATGTTGACAGCGCACTATATACGGGGGACGGGAGGCTCTTATACGGAAGCAATCCGTACTCTATCGAGATGGATGGTGAGGCACTTAAGGTGCCGCGGATCTATAAGAGGACTTTCGATGGGATCACATGCTATGTGTACGAGAGGAAACTGACGGGAGAAGGGCTCGACGGTTTGTGGATAAGGGGGATAGTGCCGCTTCGTCAGGCCAGGAAGCAGATAGGGGATATCATGAAGCTCCTTATGTTTTTCCTGCCGTTGATCCTCATTGTGACAGTGATCGGAGGAGCACTGATCGCTTACAGGATCTTGAAGCCGCTGCGCAAGATGCAGAAAGATATTTCGGGCATATCGGATGAGACTGACCTGTCGGGACGTATTGATGTCAAAGAAGGCAGGGATGAGATAACCGCACTTGCGGGTTCGTATAATGAGATGCTGGACAGGATAGAGAGTGCTTTCGAGAGGGAGAAGCGTTTTACATCCGATGTGTCACACGAACTGCGCACGCCGATGTCGGTGATCCTGGCTCAGACAGAGTATGCTCTTGAGAAGGATGGGGATAAGGAAGAATACAGGGATGCATTGGAAGTAATAAAACGTCAGGGCGACCGTATGGCTGCTCTCATAGATGATATGCTGACGTATTCCAGGATCGATTCCGGAAGTGACAGGTATCCCAAAGAAGAGCTGGATCTGTCAGAGCTCGTCGAAAGTGTGACTGATGAGATGAGCCTTCTGTCGCAGAAAGGGATCGTTATCAGGACAGACATATGCGACGGCATCACCATGGAAGGAAACAGGGATCTCCTGATCCGGATGTTCCAGAATCTCATCGAAAACGCATACAAATACGGACGTGAGAACGGGCACATACTTGTCGCTTTGAAGAAAGCAGATGAAGAACAGAAGATCGAAGTCATTGTCGAAGATGACGGCATAGGCATCAGTGAAGAAGATCAGAAGAAGATATTTGACAGATTCTACCGCGCCGATAGTGCCAGGTCACGCGAGTCGGGGTCCGTCAAAGGAAGCGGACTCGGTCTGCCTATAGTAAAGATGATAGTAAGTTACCATAAAGGAACGATCCGGGTGGTAAGTTCCGAGGGAAAAGGAAGCCGATTTGAAATTTTCTTCTGAATTCTAATTTTGCTTTAATGTTGGACTTTTATACTGAGGTCACAACACAAGAAAAGGAGAGTGATCTATATGAAGAAGAGATTGTTGATAGCGAGCGCCGTTGTTGCAAGTACGGCGGTTATCGGTGCAGGAAGTGTGGTATTTGCTTCAAGGCATATCAAGCAGAGTAACATAATCGATACAAATACGGCTTATAACTTTGCGTACATGGATGCAGGAGCAACTTCCAAAGATGTTACGGATAGGGAGATCGAGCTTGATTATGAGAACAATAAGTATGTCTATGACGTAGAGTTCACATATAACGGTATCGAGTATGATTATGAGATCGATGCCGTGAACGGGACGATCCTGAAGAAGAGCGTTGAGAGCATCGAAGGCGAACAGATCCCGGCTGCGACAGAAGATAAGACTGAGCCCGCCAGCACATCAAGCGAACCGGAAACTACTGAGCAGAGTACACAAACGGAAGCAGTGCAGGATAAGGAGAAAGAGACCGAAGAGTCAAAAACAGATAAGACTGACAAGTCGGAGGACCAGGAGAAACCGGCTGAGACAAAGAAGACGGATTCAACTGACAAGCCGGCTAAACCAACCGGAACAAAGAAGTCGATGATCAGCGTCAACAAGGCGAAAGCGATCGCCCTCAAGGCAGCACATCTGACAGGCAAGAAAGTTAAGTACAAGGAAGCTAAGCTCGAGAAGGATGACGGCCGTAAGATCTATGAGATAGATTTCATTTACGGCAACACAGAGTATGAATTCGAGATCGATGCTTACTCCGGAGCGATCCTTGACAGCGACAAGGAAACAATCAAAGCCAAAACAAATTCTCAGAAAGATTACGACGACGATGATGACGACGAGGATGAAGACGAAGACGAAGACGATGATGAGGACGAAGATGAAGATGAAGACGAAGATGAGGATGAAGATGAGGATGACTGATATTTGATAACCTAATCAATTGATCTTTGTCTTACGGGGATGTCTCTGTTGTGATCAATATCACACAGAGGCATCCCTTTATTCATCTAACCTGCCCTAAAGACAGAGACGCCAGAAGACAGAATGCGTATACGCGTTTGTTCAAGATGGTGTCTGTCGGAGTTGTGGATGATCACCTTATTCAGACATAACTCGTGTAAAACATGAAGTTCTCTTTTTGCCCGATTTGTTGCACGGGTGTTACAGGCGGTTACAAAATAAAGGCAAACAAGGTTATATTTGTTTTTTTGCTTGAAATTTTAGGTTAACCTCTCTAAAATGCGCTTAAGGTATGTTCGGAAAATGGACATTGTTTTAGGAGGTTGTTATGACACACAGAGTGAAATTAACCTGGAAGACTGCTGTCGCACTTGCAGGTTTCCTGTTGATCGCAGTTATGTTCGTGATGCCGAGAAGTGTTAGGGCGGAAGACGCAAATAGTGGTGAGTATCAAACTGAGGGAGGAAGTGGTTCTTGGACATACGATGATGCTACTAATTCATTAACAATTACAGGGACTGGCAAGCTTCCTGATTTGAGACTGAAATGGGGCGGAGAAGCTTCAAGATATGAGAAAGTGAAGACAATTATAATCGGTGAGGGAATAACTTCGATCGATCATTATTGCTTTATGAACTGTGTTGCGCTTGAGAGTATAACTATCCCAAGTACTGTTGAAACGATAGGAGATTATGTGTTCTATAATTGTAGTTCTCTTGAGAGCATTACACTTCCGAATGATTTAAAGACTTTGGGAGCATGTGCTTTCGAAGATTGTAATAGTTTGCTATCGATTACTTTCCCATCCAATATGGTAGCAGTAGGTAGTAATTCGTTTAAAAAATGCTCGTCTTTGATCTCAATTAGAGTAGAATCTAGCAATACAAAGTTTCATGATGGTGTATTTACAAATATCGGCTCTCCAGTAGACCTGTATTACAACGGTTCGAAGACTTCAGCCATCAATCAGGGACTGAATAATTTGGTGAACCTTTCCACTACGAATGCTACATTTGCTAAATACATTGCTATTTTTGACAGTGAAAATAAAATTGGAACTGTTCCTGAAGCTCAGGAAATAGGTCCAGGAGAATTGTTCACTCAACCTGAAGATATGTCCTGTGATGGTTATAAATTTCTGGGCTGGTATGAAGGTGATGCGTACAATGCCTATGATACTAAGTTCGATTTCTCTCAATCTCCGGCAGGTGATGTTTATATCTGGGCAAAATGGACTGAAGTTGATTCAGTTGTTGGCGTTTCTTTGGTTCTTGAAGAAGATATTGGTGTTAAGGTTTATATAGCTAATTCAACGGAAACACTTGATGATCAGGATAGTAGTGTAACACTGACATGTAATATTGGTGTAAGTGGCAAAACAAATCCGACGAAAACAATTGATATTCACAGCATTAGCGAGAAAGTTGAATATGAGGGAAAGACATGCCGCGTATTCCAGCTCAATGTACCTGCTGTTGCCATGACTTGCCCTATTTCTGTAGTTGTAAATGCAAATGGTAAGACAACTGTGATAAGTCCTTCCGATGGCTACACAGTGAAACAGTATGGAAAAGTTGTTTTAGAGAATCCAGATCAATCAGATTATCATGATCTTGTTAAAGCCATGCTGAATTATGGTGCTTATAGCCAAAAACATTTCAGCATTAAGACAAGCGATCTGGCAAATGATATTGATGGAATTGCATCCTTCGATAATGTTCCCGGGACAATAGTTCCTGAGATGACGATAGAGGTTAATCCCACAACAACTAGTGGTATCCCTGAGGATTGGCCTGTCGAATACTACGGATCAGGTCTTGACCTCAAGGATAAAGTTACTGCGTATGTATATTTTAAGGTTCCTGAAGACTTCAATATGGATGTTTATTTCCTGAAGATTAACGGAAAAACAGGCGACTTCGTAAAGCGTAACAATGACTACTTCATTTGTTTCACGAAAGAGTTTACAGCTTCTGAATTGAGCTATATGGGCGGATCAGGTTCTTGTCCTTGTACGATCACTATTGAGGAGAATGGCGGTTCCGGTGCGCATTATGCATATTATCCTGCGCTTTATTGTTCTGCAATCTGCAATTCTGATAAGGAAGAGATCACGGATAGTCTCAGAAATCTCTCAAAAGCCCTGTATCTTTATGCAGTTGCTTGTGGATCTTAATGGAGGGTTTTCTTATGAAATACGATTATGAGAATGTTGATCTTGAGATAATTGAGTTTTACGGTGAAGATGTTGTAACAGCATCTTGTCCTGATGTGAAGCCTGATCCCGTTGACTGTGAATGGTACATCGGAGCCTGATATAACAGGGTTTGCAAGGAGAGGCTGCCTAATTGGCAGTCTCTTTTTATGTTCTTCACACATCTATTGACTTTACTTTAGTGATTTGATATCCTAATTCAGCATAAAAATCACGTACTGCGCCTTTTGTGCCCGTTTTTACTACATTTTCGAGGCGGGTAGGCAGTACGGAAGAAGAACAGGAGGATAATTTTATGCCGGTAATTTTAATGAAGCAGCTTCTGGAAGCAGGTGTACACTTTGGTCACCAGACACGTCGCTGGAACCCTAAGATGAAGGAGTATATCTTCACAGAGCGCAACACGATCCACATCATCGATCTCCAGAAGACCGTTAAGAAGGTTGACGAGGCTTACGATGCAATGAGAGCATTGGCTGAGCGGGGCGACATCCTTTTTGTAGGTACAAAGAAGCAGGCTCAGGATTCCATCAAGGAAGAAGCTGAGAGATGCGGACAGTTCTACATCAACTACCGTTGGCTCGGCGGTACGCTCACAAACTTCGTTACGATCAAGAAGAGAGTTGCACGTCTCGTTGAACTCCGTGAGATGGAGCAGAGCGGTTATTTCGACCGTCTTCCCAAGAAGGAAGTTGCAAAGCTCAAGCTCGAGATGGAGAAGCTCGACAGGAACCTCGGCGGTATCGTAGGCATGGAGAAGCTCCCTGCAGCTCTGTTCATCGTTGATACGAAGAAGGAGCACAATGCAGTTGCAGAGGCAAGAAGACTGAACATCCCGATCATCGCTATCGTTGATACAAACTGTGATCCTGATGAAGTTGATTACGTTATCCCCGGTAATGATGATGCTATCAGAGCAGTTAAGCTCATCGCAGGCAAGATGGCTGATGCAGTTATCGAAGCACGTCAGGGTGAGGACGCTCTCGCAGCAGCAGAGGGCAACGATGAGGAGCAGGTATCTGATGCCCAGCCCGAGTCCATCGAAGAGATCGCTGCATCTGAGGAAGCAGCAGAGGAGACAGCAGCAGAGTAATCTGTCCCCATATAACAACATAGATTAAAGGAGATAAGTTTTATGGCAATAACAGCACAACAGGTAAAAGAACTTCGTGAACTGACAGATTGCGGTATTATGGACTGCAAGAAGGCACTTACAGAGTGTGACGGCGACATCGAAGCTGCAAAGGCATGGCTCCGTGAGAAGGGTATGGCTAAGGCTGAGAAGAAGTCAAGCCGTATCGCTGCTGAGGGTGTTGTAAACGCAGTTATCGTTGATGGCGGCAAGACAGGTGCTCTCGTTGAGATCAACGTTGAGACAGACTTCGCTGCTCAGACAGATAAGTTCAAGAAGTTCGTTGATGCAGCTTGCGCTCACATCATCGAGAAGAAGCCCGCTTCTGTTGAAGATCTTATGGCTCAGCCCCTGAACACAGACGCTTCCAAGACTGTTGAAGTCTTCACAAAGGAAGCTATCGCTGATATCAGCGAGAACATTAACATCAGAAGATTTGCTATCTATGAGGTAGCAGGCAACGGTTCTGTTGAGACATACATCCACGCAGGCGGTAAGGTCGGCGTATTGATCGAGCTCGCTGTTGCTGATGATTCTGTTATCACAAAGCCTGAGTACAAGGCAATGGCTAAGGACATCGGAATGCAGATCGCTGCAGCTAACCCTACATGGGTTACAACTTCTGAGGTTCCCCAGTCTGAGATCGACAAGGAAGTAGCTATCATCACAAACAAGGCTCTTGAAGAGGGCAAGCCTGAGAAGATCATCGCTGACAGGATCGTTCCCGGTCAGATCAAGAACTTCTACGCTCTTAACTGCCTCTACAACCAGGAGTTCGTTAAGGATGACTCACTTACTGTTGAGCAGTATGTTGAGAAGGTTGCCAAGGAGCTCGGCACAGAGATCTCTGTAGTAAGATTCACAAGATTCGGTCTTGGTGAGGGTATCGAGAAGAAGGTTGACGACTTTGCTGAGGAAGTAAGGAAGCAGGCCGGACTCTGATATTTGAGTAAATGAGTTTGACGGGGGCTGTCTCATTTGAGGCAGTCCCCTTTGCTTTTGCTTTCCGGTCACTAAGTTTTGCCTCACTTTGTTAACAAACGAACGCTTTCGCAGGGAATTGTGAAAGTTGAACAAATAATGCAATACAAATTTAACAATACTTTATTGCCCGAAAATACAAAGATTGGTAAAATCATTTGAGATAAAATTAGCCTTACTATATGCCATAAGGAGTAATTTATGAAAAGAAGTGTGCAAACAGGCAGTTTATTGATGATCGCGGCTATGATGTTTACGACTCTGGCAGGTTGTAACAAGGTGACTCCTGAAGAGACAAAGACACCTGAGCCCGTTGTCACAGACGAGTCAATGGAAGATTTCCTTGATGATATCGATGTGATCGATGATTATCAGGAGACATCTTCAACAGATCTCTTCCCGGATGATACAAAGATCCTCGGTATCGATGTATCAAGGCTTACGGCTGAGAATGCTTATCTTAAGGTAACAAATTATCTTAATAAGTATCAGCTTAATGTAACCGTAAATGAGAAGAGCAAGAAGTATACAGCAGAGGATTTCGCGCTGACACTCAGTGTTACGAACTTTGACGGGATCCTTCAGAAGATGAGCGAAGATCCTGAGATCATCTCAAAGCTCGAGCCCGAACTGGTCGTCTTTGACCAGGATGCGGTCCTGACAGTCGCAGAGAAGTTCCCGGGCATCACGAGCACGGCAAAGAATGCATACATCAAGTATGACAAGAGTGCACGCAAGTATGTAGCAATGCCTGAAGAGAACGGCTACGGTATCGATGTTCAGCAGATCATCGACGCCATGAGCAATGCGATCAGGCAGTATAAGGATTCTGTTGAGCTCACTATCGAACCTTCTGATGTTACGCCTGTCATCACGCAGGACTGCGACAAGATGAAGAATGCAGTAGCAAAGGCAAACTCACTCCTGGCGCTCAATATCACTTATGTCTTCAACCCCACAACGGGTTCCAAGCACACAGATAAGCTCAGTGCAGGCGATATCGCTTCACTCCTCTATGTTAAGAAGGATGGACTGACGGTTGCTGTCGATTCGGATTCTCTTGACAGATTCGTATCCAAGAAGGCAAGCCAGAGGGGCGTATTCGGTAAGAGCGTCGGATTTACTGCAACAGACGGATCCACGATCAACATGAATGCGGTAGCTACAGGTGAGCTCGTAGATACAAATGACCTTTATGACGATCTCAATAAGAGACTGTCCAGGGGTATCTCCGGTACACATAACGTAATCTACTACGTTGTACGTCCCGGTGATGTATCAGGCAACTACAATGGCAACTATGTTGAGGTCAACCTCACACAGCAGCACGCATGGTGCTATAAGAACGGTGCGCTCGTCGTATCAACTGACGTCGTTACGGGTAATGTAAGAGCAGGTCACAGGACACCTGCCGGTGTATTCCAGATCAGAGGCAAGGCTCGTAACACATATCTCGTCGGACCTACATGGCGTAACTTCGTAAGCTATTGGATGCCGTTCAACGGCGGTATCGGTCTCCACGATGCTGACCGCTGGAGAAGGAAGTATGGCGGCACCATCTACCTGCGCAACGGTTCTCACGGCTGCGTTAACATGCCTCTGTCCGCTGCGAAGAAGACTTTCGAGAATGTATCCAGAGGAACTCACGTAATCGTTTACGGCGGTTCCGGATCAGCTTCTCCTCAAAAGATCACAGGTACTTCCGTTTATAACGTAAGTGTTGGAGATAAGCCGTTCTACCTGGATGCTAAGCCGATGTACACGGCAACACTGTCGTTCAAGTCGAGTAATACAAAGGTCGTTAAGGTCAACTCAGTTGGTCAGGTAACGATCGTTGGCAAGGGTAAAGCGAAGATCACAGTCAAGTGTAAAGACGATAATACCAAGTTTACGGTAACCATAAATGTCTTTGCCAAGGGAGAAGCCCCATCGACGACGTCACCGCCTACAGCGGCATCGCCGACGTCGAAATCTCCGGCAACCAAGGGACCGAGTCCATCGACAACGAATCCGGCTTCTGATCCTACGGCAAAGCCGACAGCAGAACCTACTGCAAAGCCGACTGCAGATCCTACGTCAAAGCCGACTGCTGAACCTACTACAGCTCCGCCGACTACTACGCCTCCGGAGAATACAGACGAATAATCAAATGATAAGGGGCTATCTCATTTTGTTTTGAGACAGCCCCTTAGTATTTTTTTGGGGGTGGGTTTTTGCCTTGGCCTTTGCCTTTGTCTTTGCTGCAAGGGTGTCCCGGGTGTCACATCTGGAACGGGCCGTG
>Ga0310691_10004514_pt1 | contig 15623 bp, 9 predicted proteins | sample 176DNAGHGlowgp2_FD_203887 | JGI IMG/M metagenome (GOLD analysis project Ga0310691, IMG submission 203887) | Sheep rumen microbial communities from Palmerston North, Manawatu-Wanganui, New Zealand - 1766 DNA GHGlow gp2 (v2) (version 2) | ecosystem: Host-associated > Mammals > Digestive system >...
GCATCATGCCAGGACAGAACATGGAGGTCTATTTCGTGGTGTGGGACAACGACGGCTTCCAAGGACCCAAGTCGAAGCGTTCGGAGACTTTCACCTATTACAAGCCTTCGGAGTCGGCCTTGGACAGCATTGCCGACCAACAATCAGAAGACATCATGGAACGGCTCCAAGAGAAGTCGCAAGAGGCCGATAAACTGCAAGACCAGATTGAAAAGATGCTGCAAGACCTCATCCAAAAGAAAGACTTGGATTGGTCTGACAAAGAGAAGATGAAAGACCTGCTCGAAAAGCAACAAAAGATCCAAGACGAATGGAACAAATTGCAAGAAGAGCAAAAAAACCTCGAAGACTTCATGAAAGAGCACGACTTGGGTAACGAGGACCTCATCAAGAAGCAGGAACAGATCAACAAACTCTTCGACGAGGTGATTCCCGAAGAGTTGAAAAAGATGATGGAACAGATCGACAAGTTGCTTGAAGAGATGCCGCGCGAACAAATGCAGCAAATGATGCAGGACATCAAGAAAAACAACCAGTCGATGCAGGAGCTCCTCGACCGCAACCTCTCGCTTTTGGAACAACTGAAGATGGAAAAGGACCTCAATGACTTGGCCAACAAATTGGACAAACTCGGTGAGGAGTTGCAGAGGCAAGAGGCTGAAAGCCAGAATAAGGCAGGGGAGGAGAATGACCAAAAATCAGCCGAGGAAGCCAAAGAGGAGTTCGACAAGATGATGGACGACCTCGACCAACTCCTTGAGAAGAATCAAGAGATGCAGCAGCCCTTCGACATGGAAAAGGACGAGGAGATGCAGGAGAGCATCGACCAAGACCTGCAAGACGCCATGCAGAACGAGCAAAACAGCCAGCAGGAGCAATCGCAGCAAAACAAAAAGAATGCCGGCCAAAAGATGCAACAGATGGCACAAAACATGATGTCGATGATGCAGATGCAAGGGATGCAACAGATGGCAGAAGACGCGCATTTGATGCGTATTTTGCTTGAAAACGTTGTTCACGCCTCACATGAGCAAGAAGGTCTGATGACAGAGATTGGAAGTATGCGTTCCGATGACCCGTCTTTAGTTGAAAAGATTATTCATCAGAAAGAGGTGGCCGACAATTTCAATATGGTTCGAGATTCATTGCGTAGCATGGCCATGCGTCAACCCATGGTTCAAAATTTCGTTTTTGATGAGCTTCATACTATTGAGAATCAGACAGAAAATGCGATGAAATACCTCAACGACTTAAAGCTTTCGCAGGCCGTTCGTCATCAACAGACCGCTATGATGTCGATGAACAACTTGGCATTGATGCTGGCTGAATCGTTGGAGAATATGGAGAACAGTATGGAATCTATGGGTATGCCGATGTCATGCTCTATGCCTAAGCCGGGTCAAGGACAACAAAGCATGCAGAAGATGCAACAACTGCAGCAACAACTTAGTGAACAACTCAAGAAGATGCAGCAGCAAATGCAACAGATGGAGAAATCTGGTGAGCAGATGTCCAATTCCACGAGTGAGGAGTTTGCACGCATGGCTGCAGAACAGGAAATGTTGCGCCAGGGTATGCAACAGATGCTGAAGGAGATGAAGGAAAACGGCCAAATCGGCGATGATGGCTTGAATGAAATCATCAAGGACATGGAGAAGTTGGAAGAGGAGTTGGTGAACAAGAAGATCAACCGACAGATGATTGAGCGCAGCCAACGCATCGAATCACGCATGCTAGAGTCGCAAAAGGCGCAGGAAAAACGCGAACAAGAGGAGAAGCGCAAGTCGAACGAATACAAAGGCTCGCATTTCGACCGTCGTATTGATGAGTATCTTTATGAGCAGTCACTCAAGAAAAATCAGGAGTTTCTGCGTACTAACCCGATTGAATATGCGCCTTATTACAAGGACAAGATCAACGAGTATTATTTGAAGAAAAACACGCACTAAGATGATCAGATTCAGCACATTGGATGTGGAAATGCCCCCAATTGACCCGCAGCGTACCAAGATTTGGATCAGCCAGGTGGTGGAAAGCTATGGCAAGACGGTAGGGGAGTTGTACTATTATTTCTGCAGCGATGAGAAGTTGTTGGAGATCAACAGGGAGCGTCTCGATCACGACTTCTATACTGACATCGTCACCTTCCCATTAACCGATTGTGAAAGCGTGCTATCGAGCGAGTTCTGCATCAGCATCGACCGTATCAAGGAGAATGCCGTGACCTTTGGTCGCAGTTATGAGAGCGAATTACATCGTGTCATCATTCATGGCGTTTTGCATCTTATTGGGTTTGATGACCTGACTGATGAAGAGGAAAAAGAGATGAGAGAGCAAGAAGAAATGTCTTTGGAATTATATAAAACTATGACTGATGACTATGACCATGACCACCCCAATTGAAAAAGTGGTCATAGTCATGGTCAATAGTCATAGTATAACATTATAAAACACAGATACACAGAATATTAGAAATATTGTTTCCCGTGAAACACAGACTAAAAGCATGTATTTTGAACCGTATGATATCATCGTTGTAGGAGCCGGTCACGCCGGATGCGAGGCAGCAGCGGCGGCCGCCAATATGGGCAGCAAGGTCCTGCTCGTCACCATGGATTTGCGGCTGTTTGCTTCCATGTCATGCAACCCTGCCATGGGCGGTATCGCCAAAGGACAGATCGTCCGCGAAATCGACGCTATGGGTGGTTATTCTGGCATCGTCAGCGATCGCACCATGATCCAATTCAGGATGCTGAACAAGTCAAAAGGCCCTGCCATGTGGAGTCCGCGGTGCCAAAGCGACAAGATGATGTTCTCTGCCGAGTGGCGTAGCCTACTGGAAAAGACACCTAATCTCGACTTCTGGCAAGACACCGTAACGGGTCTATTGATCGAAGGCGACCAAGTGAAAGGCGTAAAAACCATGATGGGAGGGGAGATCCAGAGTAAAGCCGTCATCCTGACCAATGGTACCTTCTTGAACGGTTTAATACATATCGGCGAACAGCATTTTCCGGGTGGCAGAATGGGTGAGGTGGCCTGTCATGGCATCACCGAGCAGCTCAAAGATTATGGCTTTGAAGCCAAGCGGTTGAAGACCGGCACTCCAGTTCGTATCGACGGCCGCACCATCGATTTCAGCAAACTCATCGAGCAAAAGGGAGATGAAGAAGTGGTCGGATTCTCCTACACAGAACCGTTTAAGATCAGCAAGCAAAGGAGTTGCTGGATTGCACATACCTCGTTAAAGGTGCATGAAACACTGCGAAAAGGGTTCAAATACTCGCCTATGTTTAATGGTAGAATCCAAGGGGTAGGGCCTAGGTATTGTCCGAGTATAGAGGATAAAATTGAGCGTTTTTCGGGCAAGGATAGTCATCAACTCTTCGTGGAACCAGAAGGCTGGACAACCGAAGAATACTACCTTAATGGATTCAGCTCTTCTTTGCCTGATTATATCCAATACGAAGCCTTAAGACAGATAGAAGGCTTCGAAAATGCTAAGATCTACCGACCCGGTTATGCCATTGAATACGATTATTTTCCGCCCGAACAATTGTACCATTCATTGGAAACAAGATTGATGCATGGGTTGTATTTTGCTGGACAGATCAATGGCACAACTGGTTATGAGGAAGCTGCCTGCCAAGGAATGATGGCCGGCATCAATGCTGCATTGTCATTGCGTGATGAACAACCTTTGGTTTTGTCGAGGACCCAGGCTTATATTGGTGTTCTTATTGACGATCTTATCACGAAAGGTGTTGATGAGCCATATAGGATGTTCACGAGTAGGGCAGAGTATAGGATCCTGCTGAGGCAAGACAATGCAGATGCCAGACTTACAGAGATGTCGTATCAACTTGGTTTGGCGAAGAAAGACCGTTACGAAAAATACCAAGAAAAGAAAGCTAAAGTCGAAGAGATCAAGCAATTCTTGACCGATTCATACGTTTGTCCTGAGGAGATCAATGGGCTTTTGGAACGAAAGGAAAGCTCTAAGATTGATCAAAAGCTGAAACTGTCCTACTTGTTGTTGCGACCGCAAATCAGTTTGGATGAAATGATCGATTCGGTGTCTCTGTTAGCACAATTCAAGACGCAGGATAGGTTTATGAAAGAATGCCTTGAAGAGGCCGAAATACAGATCAAGTACGATAGTTACATCCAAAAGGAATATGAGTTAGCCGATAAACTCAACCGTTTGGAAAACGTAAAACTCCCCAAGGATTTCGATTATCACACTTTACAATCCCTATCATACGAATGCCGCGAAAAACTGAACCGCTATAAACCTGAAACACTGGGTCAGGCCTCTAGAATTAGCGGTATTTCTCCTGCTGATATCAATGTATTGGCCATATTCTTAGGAAGATAGCATAATTGTTTCACATGAAACACGATGAAAAGATGAACAATAAATGTCCATGGTGCGGATCCGAAAAAGCGCAAATCAATCTTTGGTTGAAAGATGAATTCTTGACCAAGGAAGATTTTCATATTTGTGAATGTCTGAATTGTGATTTGCTTTATACCATGCCACGCCCTGATAAAGATAAAATCGGTGCATATTATAAATCTGAAGCGTATTATAGTCATCAAGAGAATAAAAAAGGCTTCATACCAAAGGTTTATGAGCGAGTTAAATCAATAAACTTGAAACATAAGTATAGACTTGCAACTAATGGTATGCAACCTGGAAAATTGTTGGATATAGGATGTGGTGTTGGTGATTTCCTGCATACTGCCGAAATGCATGGTTGGGAGTGTATTGGGGTGGAACCTTCGGAAGACGCTAAGGCAATCGCCCAAAAACGGATGAAGGGAAAGATCATTGTAAGTGAAGAGTTGGAGGGTTTTCCTGATGGTGCTTTTGATGTGATTACTATGTGGCATGTGCTTGAACATGTGGATGATTTGATGTGGCAAGTTGCTCAGTTACAACGACTTGTTAAACCCTTTGGTCGTGTTGTTATCGCTGTACCCAACTACAAATCCTATGATGGACAGTTTTATAAGGAGCATTGGGCTGCGTACGATGTGCCCCGGCATTTGAACCATTTCAATCGTATCACACTTTCTAAAATATTCAAAACCAGCGGTTTAGAATTAGTTAAGATGGATAAATTGAAGTGGGATGCCTACTATATCTCATATTTGAGTGAACAGTATAGGCATCATTCTCTTCCTTTGGTTCGTGGTTTGTATCGTGGTTTCATCTCAAATTGTAAGGCAAGACGTTCAGGTGAATGGTCTAGTTTGGTTTATGTTTTTGAGAGAAAAACCCGTAATTAAAAATTTGCCCAGTTTTGGCCTGTCTAAGCGCTTTTTTACATTTTTAGAGTCGTAATGCGTTTTGATCTTTGAAAGTTGATTTGGCGCGATTTTTGTAAACCTCACAATATCAATGAAATTCTTTAGTTTTAATATAAAGCAGTGATGAAAAGTAAAAGAATTAGGAGATCCGGTTTCATTCTTTGTTTGTTCGGTGTCGTTTTGTTGTCGGCGCTTGGATTTTTCTTTTACCTTTCATTGAAGGAGGATTATTTGAATCGATCCTTGCAAGAATCAATTTTGAATTTTGATGAGGAGATGCAAACCCTGATTGATTTGGATCTCAACCATGATGACCTTGAGAAACATCAAATGGGTTTGGTTATTTTCCGTGACGACACCTTGGTGTATTGGAATCGCAATGATGTCAATCCGAAACTGATCAAAAGAAGCAACGTGATTGGGCACGACACGATATGTGCTTTGCTTTCCGGCAATTATTACGTGAAGTCATTCGAAAAAGGGAATGCGGACTATTATGTTTACAAGCTCATCAATACTACGTATCAAATTGATAACGCTTATTTTTCAAACGAGAATCGTTGTATTCCGCGTTTTGTTGATGCGGATATTCTTGTTCTGGAAAATGGTGAAGGCAAACCTGTCGTGAATGACGATGGTAAGGTGCTGGCCTATTATCAAATCGTTGGGAAACCGAGGCTGAAAGAACCTTTAAGATTCCTATGGCCTTTGCCAGGATTGGTTTTGGTGGTCATAGGGTTGCTGATTGCTTTTGTACAACGCAAAAAAACGCCATCTAAGGTCGTGAAAGACTCCAAATGGGTTGCTATTGGGATGGCTGTCATCCTGTTGATTTCCTTGGTTGGCACTTATGTATATTATAAGATAGTAGACAAAAAAGAAAACGAGCAAATGCGTCATCAAGCCCTTAACCTCATGGGGAAGCGGGATGTGTTTTTTGAGCTTAGTTATGCCCGTTTTGCCCAACAGATGCAGGCTGACACCACGCTCAAGGAAATGCTTTTTGCCGAAAGTAACGTTTTGGCCGATGTTGTTCTCGGTTATTCCAAAGATTTGCTGTTCGACGAGTATATGCTGCCTTATTCTGCAACGTTGACGCTTTGTGCGCCAGGAGAGGAAATCACCATCCAGCCCGAAGGTTTTGTCACCGAGTGCGACAGCTATTTTCGTGAAAAATTGGCCAACACCAAACATGAAAATGTGGATGAGCATCTATATTTAATGGATTATTTCACGTTGGATCCCAACTATTTGGGTCGAATTGACATTGTTTCTGCCGATTCGATGCAACAAAGGACGCTTTATTTTGAGTTTTACAAGCCTATAGCCCCCGAAGGTTTTGGCTTTCCTCAGCTCTTGAAAGAAGCTAACAGCTTGAAATCATACGACTATTCAGTGGCCAGTTATAGAGGAAACATTCTGATGTATAAATATGGCCGGTATGTCTACCCCAACTTCCTGAATAGCTTGAAGGTCAAAGACCTTGAATTCACTTACAGTAGCAAATTCAAGCACTATGCCCGCTTCGATGGTGACAACGATGCGGTGGTCATCAGTACGCCGACTAAGAGCTTTTCGCAAAAGACAGCGCCATTTGCCTTGTTTTTCCTTGGCCTATCGTTGCCCTTCCTGCTGATCGTTTGGTTGACACAGCCAAAAGAACACAATAGATGGCGCGACATGAGCTTCCGCCGTCGTCTGCAGACTGTGGTCTTGCTGACGTTGGGTATCTCGTTTTTTGCCATAGGTCCCGTCTCGGTAATCTATATGCGGTCGCTATACAACCAAAACATTAGCGTTGCCCAGTTTGAAACTACCCGGACGCTTTCGCTTGAGATGCGCAATGACCTTGATTTTGCCACCTTGATGCGCACGGCCTCAAAAGACACGTGGACCGACATCTTGCAGCACTATGCCAACACATTCTTCACAGATCTGAACCTTTACGAAATCAACGGACAGCTGTTGGCAACCACGCGTCCCGAAATCTTTGAGCTTAACTTACAAGCTCCCGTGATGAATGCCGAGGCCTACCAAAGCCTGAACCGCAACAAAGACCTCTTTTTCACCCACAAAGAGCGTTTGGGCAAAGGCAAGTATGAGTCGGCTTACATCCCGCTGACGGATTCCAATGGCAACACGTTAGCCTATCTCAATACGCCTCATTTCTCGAGCTCTACCGAATTGCACAACGAGATCCGGAACTTTATCCTTACCTATCTCAATATCATCATTGTGCTGCTGGGCGGTGCTTTGGTCTTTATCCTTCTTATTGCACGTCATTTGACAAGGCCTTTGGCATTGATTCAAAACAAGCTGGGCGACCTTAAGATTGACCAGAAAAACGAGCCTATTGAATGGAAAAACAACGATGAAATCGGTGCCTTGGTCAAGCAGTACAACCAGCTCATCGTGGAGTTGGAGAAGAGTGCTGCCGAACTCAAGCGCACCACGGCTGAATCGGCTTGGAGAGGTGTGGCCCGACAGGTGGCGCACGAGATCAAGAACTCGCTCACGCCGATGCGATTGAGTGTGCAGCTGCTGCAACACAATATCGATAACGGTAAAGCCACACCTGAACAAATCCAGCGGACCACCAACACGCTCATTGAACAGATTGATGCTTTGTCGGACATCGCCTCGTCGTTCTCGACTTATGCCAAACTTCCCGAAAACCATCCCCAGCCCTTGGATTTGGCTGAGTTGGTCGGCAATGTGGTCAACCTTTACGACAACGTCGAAAACATTGATTTCCATTACGATTACGATTCCTCGCTTGACCATACTTTCAACGGTGACAAGACCAACCTGAATAGTGCGGTTGGCAACCTTGTCAAGAACGCCGTGCAAGCCATTGGTTCAAAGCCAGAGGGTAGGGTAGAGGTCGCATTACGGTCCACGGAAAAGACATTTGTCATCAGCGTAAAAGATAACGGCAAGGGCATTAAGGAAGAGGATAAGAGCCAGATTTTCCTGCCCAACTTCACCACCAAGACAGGAGGCTCGGGCGTGGGTCTCTCGTTGACCTACAATATCGTGCAGGCCGCTGGAGGCACTATTTCCTTCGACAGCCAAGAAGGGGAGGGGGCGGAGTTTGTTATAGAATTACCGAAAAATTGAAATAGAGCCAATATAAAGCGTAATTTTGCGTTTTTGAAAGACCCAAAGCAATCCACATGGCAGAAAACAGATTAGGCTCCTTGGCGAAGCAAACCGCCATTTATGGCTTGAGCAGCATCGTCGGCAGGTTCTTGAACTACCTGCTCGTCCCCATACACACCCATCGAATGGCTGCCGAATCGGGAGGATACGGCATCGTGACCAACCTATATGCCTATACTGCCTTGCTTCTCGTTATCCTTACCTTCGGCATGGAGACCACCTTCTTCCGTTTCTCCAACAAGGAAGGCGTCAATCCAAACAAAGCTTTTTCTACCGCTGGACTCTCTGTTGGCCTTGTTTCCTTGGTTTTCCTCATTCTGGTATCGTTGTTCCTGAAACCCATTGCAGGCGCCTTGGATTATGCCTTGCATCCCGAGTTTGTGGAAATCATGGCCATCATCGTGGCTTTCGATGCTTTTCAATCCATTCTTTTTGCAAGGCTTCGTTATGAAAATCGTCCCATCAAGTTCATGACGCTGAAACTGTCATTCATCATCATGAGTTTGTTACTGAACTTGTTCATTTTCTATCTGGCGCCTTACTTGAAAGCGCATTTCCCCGACATGATGGGATGGTATCAAACCAGCTATCAGGTGGGTTATATCTTCATCGCCAACTTGATTTGCACTACGCTTGTGTTTTTTGGCTTTATCCCCGAAATCAAGAAACTGCGCACTGGCATCGACCGTGACCTTTTGAAGGAAATGCTGAAGTATACGTGGCCCATCCTGCTTTTGGGTTTGGCCGGCATTCTCAACCAAGTGGCCGACAAGATTGTCTTCAAGAAAATCGTCCCTGGTCTGGAAGGCGAGGAGCAACTGGGTATTTACGGTGCCTGCGTTAAGATAGCGATGATTATGGCGATGATTACACAAGCTTTCCGCTATGCATACGAGCCTTTTGTCTTCGGTGGCAAGCGCGACACTGCCGACAAAGAGACCCAAGCCAAGGTGATGAAATATTTCATCATCTTCACCTTGCTGGCATTCCTTGCCGTGGTGATGTATATGCCTGTTTTGAAATATCTTGTCGGAGAAGATTACCACGCGGGTTTGCGTGTGGTGCCTATCGTGATGATGGCCGAAATCTTCATGGGCATTTACTTCAATCTTTCGTTTTGGTACAAGCTTATCGACGAAACCTGGTGGGGTGCCATCTTCTCTGCCGTCGGATGTGCTGTGCTCCTAGCCATCAACTTCATATTTGTGCCCAAATACGGCTATATGGCTTGTGCTTGGGGCGGTTTTGCGGGTTATGCCACCTGCATGGTGTTGTCTTACTTCGTCGGCCAAAAGAAAGCGCCGATTCCATATAATCTGAAATCGGCGTTCCTCTATTTTGCCGTAGCCATGGCTTTGTATTTCGCACAAAAGTACATCCACATTGAAAGCACCACTTGGACCTTGGTGGTGAACACAGGCCTGCTGTTGGTCTTCGTTGCCTTCATCTGCTGGATGGAGAAGGACTTGGTGAAGGGCGTTTTGGGTTGGATTAGAAAACGGATATGAAATCCACTACCCAATATTCTTTCTCGAAAAAGATGTCTAGCATCAAATTAGACTTTCTTCAAGCGATAAAGCATTATCTGGATGGTGTTTTCATCGATTTCTTTGACTTCCTCCCATGGGCCAACCTTCTCGCCCAGCACTTCGCCTTCGAGGCCCGTATCGGTCATATTCTTTCCGTCTTCGACCTTCCAATGCTGTTCTCCCATGAACATCATGCCGTCTCTTAATTCAAGTTGGCCGGCCTTCACGGCGGCATCCACTTCGGCTTGGCTGACGCCTTCAGGCAAGGGAGTCAACATGGTAATCGTGCCGTCTTCGCCGAACACTACCACCATATTGGCCATAAAACGGGTGTCCTTGTCGAGATCGTCTTTTGCAAGGATGTCTTCCACCTTGGCCCAATCCATGGTGCCTTTTTCTTCGTTGAAGTAAACCATCTCTGCAGCTTTCCATTTTCCAATCAGATTAATCATAGTTTGGTCCTTTCTTAATTGAGTTTGTTGTTATAGGTTGAGTTTGTTATAGGGTTGTCATATTAGAATACCATCACGGCACCGCCGCCTTTGGCGAGATGCACTTTCACCTTGTTGCCCCACACTTGGGCTTGCTCTGACACATAGTCCTTAGCCACGCGGTTGGCATTGGGACCGTCGCGGAAGATGTGTCCCGACTTGGCGCCGAAGTTGGGCAGCACACCGAGGTCGATTTCGATGTCGCGTTCTTCCCAGTTGGTGATGGCACCCACATACCAGTGGAAGTCCTTGCGACGGGCGATGACGAGGTATTCGCCCACCTTGCCGTCGAGCACCATGGTCTCATCCCAAGTGGTGGGAACGGAAGCGATGAACTGGGTGCATTCCTCTTCCTTCATGTAGTTGCTCGGGCTGTCGCAGAGCATGTTGAACGGTGATTCAAAGATCACATATTCAGCCAGCTGACGGCAGCGTGTGCCCTGACTCATCGGCTCGGTGTAGATGGCGGCGAAGTTGTTCTTGTTGGCGTTTTTCATCGCGCCTTGGGTGTAGTCGAGCGGACCGGCCAACATACGGATGAAGGGGATGGTGACTTCGTTGGTGACGAGGTCGCTCTCGTTGTCCCACTTGGCTTGCTCGAGGCCATACACGCCTTCGTGGTTAAGCACATTGGGATAGGTGCGGTTGAGGCCCGTGGGTTTGTACGCGCCGTGGAAGTCGATGAAGAGGTGGTGACGGGCGGCAGTCTCGGCCATGCGGTAGTAGAAGTCGACGATCATCTGGTCGTCGCCGTCCATGAAGTCGACCTTAAAGCCTTTCACGCCCATGTCGGCATAGTGTTGGCAGACATGTTCCATATCCTTGTCGATGGCGGCATAGCCCACCCAAAGCACGATGCCCACATTGTGCTCGGCGCCATAGTCCACCAATTCCTTGATGTCGATTTCGGGCACCACTTGGAAAAGGTCGGCTTGTTTGTTGACGGCCCAGCCTTCGTCCAAAATGACATATTCGATGCCGTATTGCGAGGCAAAGTCGATGTAATATTTATAGGTGTCGTTGTTGATGCCCGCAGGGAAGTCGACACCATAGATGTTCCAGGCGTTCCACCAGTCCCAAGCCACTTTTCCAGGCTGGATCCACGAGACATCGCCAATGCGGTTGGGTGAGGCCAAGAGATAGACCAAGTCGTTGTCGGCCAGTTCTTTGTCATTTTCAGAGATGGCGATGATGCGCCAAGGGAAAGCGCGTTTACCCTCCACTTTGGCGATATAGTTCTCGCGTTCCTTCACAATCCATTGCAGGTTGTTGTGACCGCCTTGCTCGCGAGTCTTGGGATAGCCTGCATGCATAGCAGAAAGGCTGTTACCTCCTTTGGGATTATAGAGATACAAGCCAGGGAAATCCTCCAAGTCGGCTTCAGTAATGACGGCTTTTTTCCCGTCCTTGAGTTCGACCAGCAAAGGCAGAAAAGCGAGCTTTTCGGGGTCCATCTGGTTGAGGTTGATGTGGGAGTAGGTGTTCTCAAAAGAGTTGTAGAACTGCTGGTTGATGAGTGGACCTTCTTGTCCGGCACGCCTTAAAACATACGGGATAAGGCCTTGATAATCCTTGTCAAAGTTAAAATCTGCGGTCTCGTTTTCGATGATAATGGGCTTTCGGAAGTCTGTCTCAAAACGGTAGGCCACACCAGCATCGTAGGCGCGGAAGACAACTTTGTAGTTGCCTTTGAAGGTTAGTGTCAGTTCCTCGTAGACTTCAGGGATTTCGGCTTTTTTGTATAGGGGTGAGGTTAAAGGCTGGTTGACCGAGCGCGTTTTGGCGCTTTTCACGACGGGTTTCGTGCCAAGCATTGTGCCGTCGGCGAGTTTCATGCCTATGGATGAAGGTGTCAATACGCAAGTATTGCCATGTGTGACGGCGTAAGTCAGTTGCTCACCTGCCTCAATGGTGACGGTGATGTCCTTGTCGGGCGATTGCAATGTGTATTGCTTTTGGGCAAAGGCGCTCACGCAAAGCATAATGAGCGCAGAGAGGAGGAGTTTTTTCATGTTGGTATAGTTTTATGCAGGCAAAAATAGAAATTTTGTATCATTTTACAAAAACAAAGGATTTTTCTTAAAGAACCTTTTTTAAAATGAATAGCAAAATTTACCAAAAATGTGATTTTTTAATCAGTTTTTTATCAGAAAATGTGATTTTTTGATTATTTTTGCGACGGAAAATGTGATTTATAGATATGGAACTTCTTGAAAGAAAGATAGATAAGTTTCTTATTGAATGGAAACAAAACCCTAACAGAAAGCCTTTGATTGTAAAAGGAGCCCGACAAATCGGGAAAACCGAGTCCATCAGAGCCTTCGGACGAGCCAATTACGACTCCGTATTGGAGATGAATTTCGTACTTCAGAAGAAATTTCGCAACATCTTCGATGATGGCTATGAAGTGGATCAAATCATCAAAAACATTACCATCCTTGAACCATCTTGGAAGGTCATTCCCAATAAAACACTGTTGTTTTTCGATGAGCTTCAAAAGTGCCCCGACTGCGCCACATCGCTCAAATCGTTCTGTCAAGATGGTCGCTTCGATGTGATTTGCTCAGGTTCGTTGATGGGTATCTATTACGAGGAAATCGAATCGAACGCTGTGGGCTTCAAGGAAGATTATGACATGTATTCAATGGATTTTGAGGAATTTCTTTGGGCTAAAGGCTATTCTAAGCAGCAGGTTGAAGATCTATATGAGCACATGCTTTCACTGAAGCCATTTACACAAATCGAAATGGACACTTTTATGGGTGTTTTCCGTGATTACATGACGCTTGGAGGGATGCCTGAGGTGGTCAAAATGTACATAGACAATGGCCATTTTGGAGGAACGCTGAAACTTCAGAGGCAACTGCTTAGGGATTACGAAGAGGACATCACCAAATACGCAAAAGGGGCTGATAAAGCAAAAATCCTTGCAGTATATAACCACATCCCGACTTTTCTGGCTAAAGAGAACAAGAAATACCAAATCACGAAAATTGCCAAAGGTGCTCGCAATAGGGAATATATTGGTGCTGTTGACTGGTTGAAAGAGGCTGGGGTGATTAATGTATGCTATTGTCTAAACAATGTGGAACTACCTTTGAAAGGCAATTATGAAGCCGATTACTACAAGATTTATTATCACGACATAGGGTTGCTTATCGCCTCGTTGGATGAAGAGGCTCAAGATGACCTGCGAGTCAACAAGAACTTTGGGACTTACAAAGGAGCCATCTATGAAAATGTGGTCGGCGAGATGCTACGAAAGTCGGGGTACGAGCAATTGTATTTCTATAAGCATGACAATCCTTCGATTGAGATGGATTTCTTTGTCAGAGACGCTGATTCGCTGGTTCCCGTTGAGGTGAAGGCAAAAGACGGTGCTACGGCATCGCTGAACAATTTGATCAAATGGGATTCCTATCCCGAGGTGAAATACGGCATCAAATTCGGGTACAAAAACATCGGCTGGAACGGGTCTTTTTACACATTTCCCTATTTCCTTGCCTTTTTGTTGAAGCGATTCCTGAAAGAGAAATGATATACAAGTTGATGCTTTCTTGGATTGTAAACAAAAAAAGCCACCGAAATCGCTTTCGATGGCTTTGGTAATGCTGTAAATTAAAGTTTAATCTCTAGTCCAACACTCCTGAACTTGTCCGTCGTGACTCCTGGCTTGTACTCGGGCAGGAGATTGGTGAAGACCCTCAAGCCATGGATGATGCCCAAATGCTGGGTGTTGAAGCTGAGGCCGACTTCCAATTTCCAAGGGTTGAAGATGTTGTCGAGATGGTCTTTTGTCCCAGGGAAGAGAACGAGACCAAAGGGCTTGGTTGGGTCTTTGCTGGTGACGAGCGCTTCTCCCAAAAGGCGACCGCAATACAAATCTAAAGAGACGCTTTCGGTCTGCTTTTTGCCGAGATAATAACTAAGTGAAACAGGGATGCCCATGTAAAGGTTATACAGTCGATTGCGCTGATAGTCGCCCTGCCCGTCGATTACTACCAATTCGTTGTTTTCGTATTTTACTTGGTGGCATAGCGACTTCCTGTTTTCGTTCCATAGAAGTCCCGTCTTTAAGCCCCAACGGTTGCCGAGATTGAAATAGGTGCTAAGACCCATGTTGACTGTCAATGTGCTGGATTGCAGGAAAGGACTGTTGGGATTTGTTGGCTTGTTGCCATGTAGTAGGCCGATTCCTACTTCAAGAAAAAGCGCGTCATTCCATACCTTTCTACGATCGGTGGTGACCAGCTCGCCATCCACTTCTTTGGTCTTGATTACCCTACAATCCTTATGCTGGTAAGGCCAATTAGGCCAATTACCAGTTTTATCGAATTCAGACAGTGTGATTTTACCATGCAGGGCATTGATGCCGTATTGAAAGTCTGCGCCTGCATAAGTATTTACCACTGCATCACCTTCGCCAGAGATGGTGTCGATGGTCAGCCGAGCTTGGTCCCAAACATCCATTACAGGCGAGTTTTCTTTGCTGGGGATGTGATAATGCTTAACAAGAAGACTTGCATTTTTTCTGAGGTGGAGATTGGTCTCCTTTTCTGATACAGATGCTGCGGAGGCAACGACATAATCCGCTTCAGCCGTCGCATTGTTCAAAAGGTTGATTTGCCCGAAGGTCATGGGGCCTTCAATCTCCACCACGGTGCCTCGGGGCAACTGGGTGTTCTCAAGGATGGTCAAAGTTTGGTCTTTGACGTTGCAGAGTTGCACATTGTAGGCCCGTGCCGCCAAATCCTCTTCGGTGATGATGGCCACGCGGTAGCCGCTGTTGGCCTCATGGTGAATCAGATGGACATCCCATCCTGAATTGATTTCCAGCTTGTTGATGCGCTGGTTGATGTTTTGCTCAATGGCGACTTCTTCTTGGGCGAAGCTTATCTGTGCAGCCAAAAGAATGGCTAATGATAAAATGATGCGTTTCATGGTTTCCAAGTTTTAATTGAGTTTGATTTCCAAGGCCAGCGATCCGTTTTTCATGTTCGGGTCTTGCGGCTGACCGAATAAGGTCCTGTCTTCCATGACAGGTTTGGTGAAGAATTCGGGGTCCTTCTGACATTCGTAGCACACCAGGTTGAGGCTCCGGATGACTCTCCGCTGGGGCTTTTGA
>Ga0310691_10004515_pt1 | contig 15623 bp, 11 predicted proteins | sample 176DNAGHGlowgp2_FD_203887 | JGI IMG/M metagenome (GOLD analysis project Ga0310691, IMG submission 203887) | Sheep rumen microbial communities from Palmerston North, Manawatu-Wanganui, New Zealand - 1766 DNA GHGlow gp2 (v2) (version 2) | ecosystem: Host-associated > Mammals > Digestive system >...
CCAACAGTTGTTCCTGACCGGCATGTCCGATACTTGAACGGCAAAACTCTGCTATCATTTTTTTATCCGTAAAAATCGGAACATCACGATTTTCAAGATTTTCCCATGTGATTTTTTTAGCGCAAGCGTGGACGGCAGCTAACAAAACAGCTGCACTGCTCCCTACCCCTTTTAAGTTCATCAGCTCATCAGGAGGAGCAACCAAAACGTTGGCTAAATTCAAATAGTGACGAATCAGCTCCTTGGCCAAGGGTTTGACATCACGACGCGGAAGAGCATAAGTCAGCAACAACTCTAAAAGTTCATAATCCGGCATAGAACGTCCGAGATCCGATACGAATCGCGCTTTCAGACGTTGGCGATGGCCTATATAATCAGGCTCGGGCTGTTGTGTTTCCGGTTCTTTAGTTTCCTTTGTCATCTGATGTTCCTTGCTTATTTTTTATAGGGCGGTTTATCCAGACCTTTGGGGGAATAAGTAAATACTTCGCAGCCATCTTTGGTCACACCTAAAGAGTGTTCAAACTGGGCTGACAAACTCCGGTCTTTGGTTACGGCTGTCCAACCGTTTGGCAATATGGAGCCGTATTTTTTACCGATATTTATCATCGGTTCGATGGTAAAAAACATTCCTTCTTTGATAAGCGGGCCTGTGCCTTTATGCCCAAAATGAAGGACATTCGGTTCATCGTGAAAAACTCTGCCTAAGCCATGACCACAAAACATTTCTACCACTGAATAGCCATAAGAATGAGCATATTCTTCTATCACCGCACCGATGTCACCGAAACGCGCGCCGGGTTTGACTACATCAATACCGCGCATTAAGCACTCGTACGTCACATCACATAAGCGGGTGGCTTTGAGCTTCGGTTTGCCTACATAATACATACGCGATGTATCCCCGAACCAACCGTCTAAAATCACCGTAACATCAATATTGACAATATCTCCGTCTTCAAGTTTGCGTTCATCGGGAATTCCATGACAAATGACGTGATTGATAGAGGTGCAGATTGTTTTGGGATAGCCGTGATATCCAAGACAGGCAGGAATCGCATTATGCGAAGTAATAAACTCACGACACAAATCATCTAAGCGTTCAGTTGTGACACCGACATCAACATAATCCGTGATATAATCCAAGCATTCTGCGGCAAGCTTGCCCGCCTTGCGCATTCCTTCAAAATCTGCCGGTTCATAAATTTTGATACCGTTGCTATCCGTTGTTGCCAATTTTTTACTCCTTTTAAGATTTTGTTCTAGTTTTGTTTATATCTTATATATCGTTAAAATTTAAAATGCAACTTTGTTTTATAAAAATTTTTATCCTTCATCTGTTCTTTTATCAATCAAGGCATATATTGTCCTATTATGGTAAAAGGAGGAAAATATGCTCATAAAATTTCGCATCGGACTTTATGCTTTTAGTCTTGTGGCGTTAACTGCATGGATTAGCAAATATTTTGTTCATATCGGGTTAGTGCCGTTTTATGACCTTTTGGACGTTCCGGAAGTAACGCCTGACAAGCATTATTTTTCCTATATTTGGGATGTGCTTTATGCTTTGCTCTTTTTGTGCTTTTACATCGCATTGATGAAATTTCAGACTTTAGAGCAATTTTATGACCTAAATACGCTTTTTGTTACATCGCTCTTTGTGCAGATTTTATGGACATTCAGTTTCTTTTATCTGCAAATGATTGCTGTTTCGGCAATTGTGATTGTGCTTCTGGATTTGATTGCAATAATGCTGATGCATACTTTGTGGGAAATTTCAAAAGCAGCAACGTGGCTGTTTGTACCTTATATCATATGGCTATTTTTTGCAACGTATCTTAATATTTCAATCATATTTTTGAATTGAGTATTGGAACAAAAATACAAGTATTACAAATAAACTAATCTCTATGCCTTAAATACAGAAAAAATATTTTATTGCAAAATTATTTTTTCCTGCCTATTAATGGAGAAATGTTGAATCAATTTTATTAAGGCATAAAGAGTATGAGTAAATTTTATATAACAACACCTATTTATTATCCTTCCGGTTCTCCGCATATCGGACACTGCTATACAACTGTTGCTTGCGATGCCGTTGCTCGTTATAAAAGAGCAAAAGGTTTTGATGTGCTGTTTTTAACGGGGACCGATGAACACGGGCAAAAAATTGAAGACAAAGCCACAGAAGCCGGATTAGCACCTCAGGCTTATGCTGATAAGATTGTTAATGAGTTCAAAAAGTTATGGACATTTATGAATATCTCTTATGACCGTTTTGTCAGAACAACCGATGATTATCATATTCAAACAGTGCAATATGTGTTTGAAGAATTGTATAAGCGCGGTTATATCTACAAAAGCCAATATACCGGAAAATATTGTAAACCGTGTGAAAGTTTTTGGACTGACTCTCAGCTTGTGAACGGTAAATGTCCGGATTGTGGGCGTGATGTGGTGGAAACAGCTGAAGAAGCCTATTTCTTTAAGCTTTCCGCATTTGCCGATAAATTGCAAAAATTGCTTGAGAGCGGCACCTTCTTAGAGCCGGAAAGCCGTGTTAAAGAGATGGTTAATAACTTCATCAAACCGGGATTAGCAGATACGTGCGTTTCAAGAACAAGCTTTAAGTGGGGCGTTCCTGTCAATTTTGATGAAAAGCATGTGGTATATGTTTGGATTGATGCGCTTTCTAACTATATCTCGGCGTTAGGCTACCACAATGATACCTATCAGGATTATGAAAAATTTTGGCCGGCTGATGTTCACGTCATGGCTAAGGAAATTGTTCGTTTTCACTCTTTGGTTTGGCCTGCCATGTTGATGGCTTTAGACATACCGCTACCGAAGAAATTATATGCGCACGGCTGGATTACTATGGGTGATAAGAAAATGAGTAAGTCACTTGGCAATGTGGTCGACCCGTTTGTATTAGGTGAGCGCTATGGGGTTGATGCCTTAAGATATGAAATCTTGAGAGAAATGCCCTATGCCGGTGACAGCGTGTTTGTCAGTGAATTGTTCTTACAAAGAATTAATACAGACTTAGCAAATAACTTGGGCAATTTAGTTTCTCGCACCGTTTCTATGGTCAATAAATACTTTAGCGGCACGTTACCTCAGACAAGAAAAGCAGATGCGATTGATACGGATTTGATAAACTTTGTTAAAGATATTCCGGCACAAGTGGAAGAAAAAATCAATTCGATGCACTTAAGCGATGCGCTGGAAGTGATTTTCAATCTCATCTCAAGAGCCAATAAATACATTGATGAGACAATGCCGTGGTCTTTAGCAAAAGATGAAAATGCTAAGGACAGACTTGCTACCGTTTTATACAACTTATTGGAAACAATTCGTATCAGTGCAATTTTACTTGAACCGTTTATGCCCAATACAATGCCGGAGGTTCTTCATAGAATTGGGGCTAATGATGATGAAAAGACTTGGGATTCCACCTATAATTTCGGAACATTGCATCAAGATGTCACGGTCAATATGGGGACAGCGCTCTTCCCTCGTATTAATATCGAAGAAGAACTGAAATTCTTAAATCCCAGCGGTGAATAGAAGTCTTAAAGGTAAAAACAGCCGGATTATTTCGGCTGTTTTTATTAGTAAGCGATTTTTTTATTTCAGAAAGGAGAAAATCATATTCTTCGTCAGTTTTACTTTTTTTCCTTAGTTCTACGAAAATATGAAATAACTTTACAAAGACTAAAAATACGACGTCCATAAATTTTTTGGCCATGGTTTTGCACCGTATGTCCGAGAATGCTTTCTATCGCATGTGCCAGTGTTCCAACTGCACCGGTCGAAGTGCTGAAATCAAAATCTTTTGCTTCTAAATGTAATGACTGAATATCTTTCATTAAATAACTTTTACATAAGAACATTGTGCCAGCAATAAACTCATCATAATCCGGATTGTATCCTAATTTTTGACATATTTGTAAACGATGACCTTCATTTTTGATATGCCCTCTGTGATATATCAAATCTTTATTGCCTATCATACCAATGTGTTCTTCTGATAGTTTTTTCAAATTGTTTTGAAAAATTCTTTTGCTGCCGATTAACGCATTTACCAGAGCATCTCGCCACTGATAGTGAATATAACTTATTCCATTATATGTCCAGTATGCTTTTCTGTAATTCTTGGTGTGTAGTTTAAGAATGTATGTGTAATTATCTAAATTTACTTGATTTATTATCTCAATAAAGGGATATAAATCATATCCCTTGTTTTCTAATAAAAGCAAATGCACATCTTTTTTTAGGCGATATAATTTATTATTGCTGTCTTTATTCTCTGTTACATACGTTACATATAAATCATATTCGCAAGTTATATTCTTTAATTTGGATATAAAGTAATCCAGTTGATTATGATAATATAAATGTAAATGAACCAGTAATTTGTTATTATTTTTCTCTCCGAACATATTTTATACCCTCTTTTCACCTATCTTTCTATCAGCCTTAACCCGACGGTTCCGATTAAAATCAGGGTGATAAAAACGATTTTAAGGGCGGAAAAGTTTTCGTGAAAATAAAAATACCCAATCAACGTCATTAAGACAATACCACAGGCACTACCGACGGCATAACTCACACTGATGTCTATGGTTTTTAGGGCAAGTGAGCCGAAGTAGAAGCAGAATAAATGTGCCACAATGGTGCCTACGGACGGCAGCAATACGGTAAATCCGTTGGTGAGTTTTAAGAAACAAATACCTATTGCCTCGCAGATAATACTTAAAAATAAATAAAACCAGCCCATCGTAAACCTTTCATCGTCTTGCATTTTGAAAATTACTGTATCGCGGATTTATTATAAATACAAGAGCAAAGTACTAATACACTATTGATTTTATAGGGCATATTTTGGAGAAAGTTCTGCGACCTAAAATTTCAAATTCAGTAATTTTTATTTGACTTCATAAATATTCTTTTTTACCATAGTTTCATTAAATAATTAAATAGATATAGATATGAAAGCAATTTTTAGAGGAGCTATTGAGAGTGTCAAAATAAATAAGGATACTTCTCAAAATGACACATTAGAGCTCATTGTGTCGACTTTTATGATTACCATTGAGGGGAAAATTCAGGTCATTCAGAGAAATCCCGTCCGATTTTTCACAGACAAGGAGTCTCTTGTTAACAAAACAGGCTATAATGTCGGTGATACGGTAAAAATTACGGTCAGGCAAACCGATGGTGAGGCTAATGTGGAAGAAATTTTGTGTTATGCGACGGATAAGCCCAGCAATCAGTTAGATTCCGCTGTTATAGCCGGTTCAGTTATATCGTTTAGAGAGGTGCTGAAAATTTCTCAGTCCTATGAACTTAAACGAAAACCACGGACTTAAAAAAGAGGTCAGAATGACCTCTTTTTTTGTTCACTGGTACTCGATTTCCGTTTTTAATTTACAAAGCGCCCTATTCTTAAAATTTAAACTGGACAGTTAAAAAAAATTGCTGTAGCGTAATGCGGTTAAAGTTTAATTTAATTTTGGGAAGTAACAATGACAATAAGCGTTAATCAAATAAGAAAAACTTTTTTAGACTATTTTGAAAAGAACGGACATAAGATCGTGCCGGCATCATCACTCGTTCCGGACAATGACCCGACGTTGATGTTTACAAACTCCGGTATGGTGCAATTTAAGAATATTTTAGCCGGTAATGAAACAAGAGATTATACGCGAGCTGCCACTTCCCAAAAAAGCGTGCGCGCCGGCGGCAAGCATAATGATTTGGACAGTGTCGGTTATGACGTGCGTCACCATACATTTTTTGAAATGCTCGGTAACTTCTCCTTTGGCGATTATTTTAAGGAAGAGGCGATTTATTATGCTTGGGAGTTGCTGACAAAAGAGTTTCAGTTGCCCAAAGAGAAATTGGCAGTAACGATTTTTCATACTGATGAAGAAGCGTATAACATTTGGAAAAAAGTTTCAGGCTTAAGCGATGACAGGATTATCAGAATCGCTACAAAAGATAATTTTTGGCAGATGGGCGATACCGGTCCGTGCGGTCCGTGCTCGGAGATTTTTTATGACCATGGTCCGGAAGTTTGGGGCGGGCTGCCGGGAACACCGGAAGAAGACGGCGACAGGTTTATTGAGATTTGGAACTTGGTGTTTGACCAATTTGAAGATTTGCCGGACGGAAGCCGGATTAACCTTAAAAAGCCCTCTATTGATACAGGTATGGGCTTAGAGCGAATCGCTGCAATTTTGCAAGGTGTTCACTCTAACTTTGATATTGATACGTTTAAGCATATTATCGGAGCAATTGCCGATTTAGCCAATACAGACCCGAACGGCGAGCTCAAAGCCTCACATAATGTGATTGCTGACCACTTGCGTGCCATGAGCTTTTTAATTGCTGACGGTGTGTTGCCGTCTAATGAAGGACGCGGTTATGTTCTTCGCCGGATTATGCGCCGAGCAATGCGTCATGCGTATCTCTTGGGCGTTAAGGAACCGATGATGTATAAACTGTTGCCGGTTTTGCAACAAGAAATGGGAGATGCGTATCCGGAGCTTTATCGTTTTGAAAAGCTGATTACGGAGACGATTAAGGCTGAAGAAACACGCTTTGGCAAAACTCTTGATAAAGGTATGCGCCTTTTAGATGATGAAACACGTGCGCTTAACAAAGGTGACACGCTCTCCGGTGAAACAGCGTTTAAGCTCTATGATACTTACGGTTTTCCGCTTGACTTGACCCAAGATGCTTTGAAACTCAAAGGAATTGAGGTTGACACCAAAGGTTTTGATGCGGCAATGGCTAAGCAAAAAGAAGAAGCTCGCAAAAACTGGGCCGGCTCAGGCGATGAAGGAACAGAAAAGGTTTGGTTTGAAGTTAAAGAAAATATCGGTAGCACTGAGTTCTTAGGCTATACCACAACCAAGAGTGACGGTATTATCAAAACTTTAGTTAAAGACGGTAAAATAGTTGAGAGCGTCAAAGATGGTGAGTTCTATCTGGTTGCCAATCAGACCCCGTTTTATGGCGAATGCGGCGGTCAGGTCGGGGATATCGGTGTGATTGTGTCTAAGAATTTCAAAGCGGAAGTTTATGACACCAAGCGCAAGTTAGATACCGTTTTTGTGCATTGTTGCAAGATGATTGAGGGTGAGGCTAAGGTTGAAGATTTTGCTAACTTTGAAGTCAATCTCTCTAACCGCAAAAAGATTTGCGCTAATCACTCAGTTACCCATATTGCACACAAGGTTCTGCGGACGATTTTGGGTGAACATGTGATGCAAAAAGGCTCAATGGTTGCGGCTGATCGGATGCGGTTTGATATTTCACATCCGCAACAGATTACTGCCGAACAACTGAAACTGGCGGAAGATATGGTTAATGCTGCGATACGTGAGAATTACAAAGTCAACACGGTGTTGATGAATCAAGATGAAGCGATGAAAACCGGTGCGATGGCGTTGTTTGGCGAAAAATACGGCGAAGAAGTGCGCGTGGTTACGATGGAAAAAGATGGTGAAATTTTTTCGCGTGAGCTTTGCGGCGGAACGCACGTTACCGAAACCGGCGACATCGGCTATTTCAATATCTTATCCGAATCGGCAGTTGCTGCCGGTGTGCGTCGTATTGAGTGCGTGACCGGACAATGTGCAGAGGAATATGTGGACGATATTGAGTGCAAGCTCCACACTGCGTGCGATATCTTAAAAACCAATGTTAATGATTTGGAAGCACGATTGAACAATATGCTTGCCGAGCGCAAGAAAATGGAAGCGGAAATCTTGAGCCTTAAAAAGAAATTAGCATCAGGCGGCACAGCGCAAGGTAGCGAAGCGGAAGTAATTAACGGGGTTAAATTTATCGGCAAGGTTATTCCTGATGTGCACCCGAAAGAGCTCAAAGGCTTTATTGATGAAATGAGCCAAAATATCGGCTCGGGCGTAATGGTTTTAGCAACGGATAAAGACGGTAAAGCATCTATTGTTGTCGGGGTAACGAAAGATTTGACCAGTAAATATTCTGCAGTTGATTTGGTTAAGATTGCCTCAGCGGCAGTCGGCGGACAAGGCGGCGGCGGTCGTCCTGATATGGCGCAAGCCGGCGGACCGGATGCGAGCAAGTTAGAGCAGGCTTTTGAAGAAGTTAAAAAGGCAATTTAATTTTTACTAGTCATCCCCTGAGCAAACATTAGTTTGCGAGGTAAGGTATCTTCAATATTATAACAAGGAAGATCCCTTAACTCGCTCATTCTTCGCTCGTGGGATGACAATTTAGAAAATATAAAGGCGCTTGGTGTGCGCCTTTAATTTTGTTTTGACATTTGTTTATTTTCTTTTATGCTAAAGGTCTCAATTTTATTCATCTGTCTTTATTATTGAACCTTTTAAATGCGGTTAATCGGTTCATTTGAGGCAGAATTTTAGTTTTGTATTTTTAAATTTCTTAAATATTCACTCCTAAAAATTTAGTCTTATGGAACAATTTGATTTAACTGTGTTCAAAATCGGCTTGGAAAAAGGCGTGTTTCAGACCAACCAAATAATGCGTCTTATCTATGGTGATTTGATATATGCCAAAGTTCCTCCCGATGCTTTCAGTCTGGTATGGAATGTCAGTAATTTCAATCATCTGCCCATACCAGTGCGCAAGCAACTGGTGCAATTGTTGCGGAAATATCAGCCGCAAAATTCTCTTACCCCCGTAGGCGAGGTTGATGTATATGCTCATAATTGTGCATTTTGTGCTTTAAACAGCATTCTACAGGCGAGCGTTCCTCCGGCTTCTTCGGATAGCAATCTCCTAGCGGCAGTTTTTAATGCTAATGCAACACCGGTTATATGTGTAAAAGAGATTATCAATTGGGCAGTATGGGGCATTACACTTGATGATGAAGTGTGGGAAACAGCAAATTTAATTTTGAATGTATTCCTAAAAGATGCACCGGAAAGGGAAACTGTATATGAACGCGTTATGGCTAAAAAATTTGAGCTTTACACGCGTGAGAAAGAGCTTAGTAAGGACATTGATAAATCATTAGGCAAACTGCTTTCAATTGAAGATAAGCTGCTTAAATTGGAAGGTGATGCTATGAAAAATGATGCTATGAATAATTTTTGTAAATTCATGTTTGCAGGCATCCAACAAGAGGCTATCTCTAGAAAAGTTGATGATTTATATTCTGATCTTTGTAATGTGCATCTTCTCATGGGACAGGCTGAAACCTATAATTTGGTTAAAAAGCATTATGATGTGTAAAAGGCGCTCAAATGAGCGCCTTTTATTTTAGTTTGACATTTAGCTATTTTTTCTTTAGGCTTTGGAACGAAATTTATATTTCTGGCTTATTATTGAACTTACAAATATGTGGTTAATAAGTTCTTTTGAGGCAGAAATTTTGTTTGTAATTTTTTCTTTTTAATATTTACCTTTAAAATTTGATTGCTTATGAAGGAATTTGATTTAACCGTGTTTAAAATCGGTTTAAAAGAAGGGGTCTTTGACCAACTGCAAGTAATGAACTTCATTTATGGAGAAATTAAACTTAAGCGACCGCAAAAGGACAGAATCTCTTTTGTATGGAATGTTTCTTCGTTTAACAAGCTTCCGACAACTGCCCGTAAACAGTTGATGTCCCTTTTAGCGGACTTAAATAAGGGCGAAACATTCTCTCTACTTAAGTCCGTTCATGACATTGCAACCGAACTGGCTATGTGCACACTGCGCGCACTGATTGCTAAGAATGGAAACTTTGTCGCCGGTGACGGTTTCGGTTATGCGGCTACTTTTAGCGCAAACACAACTCCGACTGACGGCGTTCGGGAAATCATTAACTGGGCAAATTGGGGGATTGTGCTTGATGTTGAAGTCTTTCAGACGGCTAAACATGTCTTAGATGAGTTCTTAAAAGACGAGCCGGAACAAGCCACCGTTCACGAGCGCGTTGTCGCTAAAAAAACGAGGCTTTGCGCGCAAAAAGCGGATTTGAAGAAACGCATCTATGCGCTCATGCACAAATCTAATTCGCTTGAGGCCATAGTGCTTTCTCTTAAAAAAGATCCCAAATCAGGTTTTGCCAAAGGCTCGGAGGCGCATGCCAGACTTGAAGAGATGACAAGCGAATCGCACAATCTGATACTTCAGCTTGCTGATGTGTATCACCAACTCGGGCAGGCTGAAACCTACGAATTGGTTAAAATGCATTATGACATCTGATTTTTCTGAACCGATTAACACCGCTATCTTAAACGATAGCGGTTTTTTATTCTTTGATGTATCCGTAAACGCCATTTAACGGGGAACGTTCGTAGGCAGTTTTAGCAAAAAGCTGTATCATGCAGTCTTTGGAAACAACAGTATATTCTTTGCTGTCTTTTTTTAGTGTCCAAGTTTTTTCACCGCGCGGGCAATCTTGACACGCATTTTTACGCAGACAGACGGCAGAGGTAAACAACGGCGGATAGCATTTTGTTATCTGCACTAACGGCAACGGCGTGTGGTTTATTACCTGCCGCATATTATCCGATGAGCTTTCCAGCGCTAAAGTAGCCCAAGCTACGCCCTGCTCTTTTAATGCGGCAGCGGCATAGCTGTTCATCACATACAAAAAATGACCTGCGGCTACTTTAATGTCCTTATAATGTTTTAAGAATGCAAAAGCGTAATAATTTTCGGCAACGAATTGGCGAGCGCCCTGATGATACAATTCATCAATAGTATCTTTTAACGCTTTGGTATTGCGACAAATTTGCGGTAAGACAAACCAACCATCGGTGATTTGTTTTGGGGTAAAATCGTCTGGTTTAGAATGGATACTTATCGGGCAAAGTTTTATATTGATTGGCGCTAAATCACTTTGCGGCAATGACTTAATCGGCGGTAGGATAAGTGTTTCAGACTTTTTATTATTACTTAAAATCTCTACCAGTTGGCGCCTTAAATCATTCAGCATTGATACGGGAACAAAGCGATTTTCGGGGTTTATGATTTCCACTTCATCAAAAATTATTCCGGTGCCGCCGGTCTTGGCAAAGGCCGTATTTATTGCCTGCGTGGTTTTATCCGAATCCTTGGCAATAGCAAATGTCCCTGCCCTGTCCACCGCCTCTGCGCCGCTTAATGCCCAGATTTTATCAGCGGTTATCTCTATACGCACGGTATGAGCGGTAGTGTTTTTATATTCTTTCGGTTTTGGTTTTTGGTAGCCATAACGCCCTTTGACAGCAGAAGATGAGGCTAAATATATCGGTTCTCCAATGGTTAGGTGCGGATGCTCGGGTGGTAACTCCACCTCTACATATTGATTTTTAGGTGCTTCAAAAACGGATTTGTTATTCACATATAACGCCTTTATACCAAAGCCGAACGGTTTTTCTGAGCCACTTACATCTATCTGCAAACCGTCGTAACGGCCTAAGGGTTTTGAGGATTTGAAACCTAAGCGATTTTTATTTATCTTTTCAACTTGGCCAATCAACAGACCGCGATGACCGACAAACTCTTCGTCTGTGATGTTTTTATCCTTGCCGTTAAAATGAAAACGACACCATGGGCGCGAGAAAATTTGTTTGATGTCTTCAGCCTCGTTTAAGTCTTTCTTTTTGCCGTCTAAGATGTGGCGGTAATAATTGGTTACGGCGGCAACGTATAACGGCGACTTTTTGCGTCCTTCAATCTTTAAGGAATAAGCCGGAATATCTAAAACTTGTTCCTCAAGAGCTAGGTCTTTCATGGAAAAGTAGTGTGCTTTGAGACGGTCTTGTTTTCCATATTCGGCGCGGCAGGGATAAATACAGCGGCCACGATTGGCGCTTTTGCCGTATTCAAGGGCTGAAAACAGGCATTGCCCGCTATACGAATAACATAGTGCGCCGTGGATAAAGACTTCCAGTTCCACTTCCGGCACGGCTTTGGCAATCGCTTTAATCTCAGACAATGTCAATTCGCGCGCAAGAACGACACGTTTAAAATCAAGCGAATGTAAGAATTTTGCCCCCTCGGCATTATGCACCGCCATTTGTGTGCTGGCGTGAAGCTCAATCTCGGGAGCGAACTTTTTTGCCAAGTAATAAACGCCTAAATCTTGGATAATCAGGGCATCCACTTTTGCTTTTTTTAAGACAGCAAATGTTTCAGGGAGTTCTTTTGTTTCTTCTTCGGTTAAAATCGTATTTAGAGCAACACAAACTTTTTTCTTTAGGCTATGGGCATAAGCGGTGAACTCGTCTAATTCCTCAGCGGTAAAATTCTCAGCACCGGCACGCGCCGAAAATTTGGTTAAACCCAAATAGACAGCGTCTGCTCCATAATAGAGGGCGGCGTATCCGGCTTCTATATTCCCTGCAGGGGCTAAAAGTTCGTGTTTCATAGTTTACTCCGATTGATTTCAAAGAAAACTACTCTGTTTATGCGCTTTTGTCAATAGGAATAAGGGGGGGATAAAAGGAGCTTAAAGCGAACTCTTTTTTGTTGGAATTGATATATAAAATTTTATCCCTATATTTTGATTGAATATACTTCATTTAATATACTTCTTGTAGCCTCAAACAACGCTTTTCCTGATACATTTTCGGCTATTTTTGCAAGAGGATATTGATATTTTCTAATTCTCTCAGCATGTGCGCCATTGTCAAAAGTTACAAACGGGACATTTAACAGCATTAATTCTTGTGCAACATATGAAAAAGTTTCATTACCAATCGATGAATAGACAGCTAAATGCACATTGTTTTCTGTTAATATTTTACCTAATATATCTCTATTATATCCGGAAATAAAATGAATATTCTTATGTTTTATATGGGGATTATCTACACCTATTATAACAAATTCAGCAGCAATATTTTGTTTTTCAAATATTCCTTGTAATTCTATAAAATATTTGCTTCCTTTTTCATAGCAAAAAACTCCGACGAAAGCTATTTTGAGAGGCGCGTTTTTCGCTGGTCGAGTGTATTTAGTAAATTCTTCTGAAAATAAAGGTTGATGTTCTTTTATATTATATTTATTTAAAACAATTGGATAAACTTTTTTTACTTTATTTAAGGTGTATTCTGAGAAAAAACTAAATTCATCTACAACACTAAAGAATTTATTCCACATATTTCGCCATGTAAATATATTATCTTCTGCGATTGTTTTAAAAGTACTTTTATGTAAACAAATTGAGCACTCTGAACTTCTATCAAAACTTAAACAATTTTTCCCTAAGAAATTTATCAAAAAAAATGCAGGACAAATCGATAAATAATCGTGAAATTTATATTCAATAGAAAACGGATATTTTTGTTTTAGCTCATAAAGAATATCAATAGCCTTTTGTGGATTGATTAAATATGCGAAATTATTAACTATAACTTTCTCTATGTTTATCATTGAAAAAAGTATGTTTATTTCACTAAAGTATTTTAATTTTATCCTCATCGTATTACAAATACTAATAGGAACAAGTTCCCAAATGTTATCTCTACTACGTTCATATTGTAGCACTATTACGTCGTATCCGTCTTTAATTAATGATTCTATCATTTTTTCACTATAGCTAATGGCGCCAGATTGATCCGATGTCTGTTTTTTTAAATCAATAATTATCACTGGTTTATTTTTACAACATAAAATGCTAACTAATGCTCTATACTTTTTCCAAGGATCTTGCCTAAAAAAGCATGGTACAATTTCGTTCATTTCATTAGGATATTTTTGTTTTAGAATATTTAAGTGTTCTTGTGTTAATTTTGCTTTCTCTTCAGAAAGAAATGTTCCACCATGGCAGTGTTGAATAAATAAATTTGGAACCAACATATGTTTCCATCCACGCTGTAGAGCACGGAAGCACCAATCATTTTCTTCTCCATAACCTTTCCCAAAATTTTTCTCATCTAGTTTTCCTATTTCTCTCCAACAATTCATATCAATGGCCATACAAAATCCCGTACCTGAGTATGTTGTATTTAGTTTTACATCAAAAGTATTTATTTTCTGAAAAATTTTATCAACATATTCTAATGGCTTAATTAATTTATTATTTTCACCAAAATTTGGAAAAGAAAATCCACATCCAGAATTTGTAAATGGAGTAGTTGTTGCTATTTTATCATATTTATTGAAAGGGGCTAATAAACGTTCTAGCCAATATTCTGGTACAACAGTATCGGAATTTAGCCACACGGCAAAACGTGTTGTAACTAATTGCATGCCCACATTGATGGAGCCGACAAAACCAAGGTTCTTATTATTCCGGTAAATGATAATATTTTCATACTCTTTAATTTGTTTAAGATATGATTGTATCTTTTCATCTGGACTACAATCATCTATAATAATAATTTTTACGTTTTTGGGTGTGTGAAGCTGTAAGCTTGGTATAAGTTTTAATAAATGTTCCAATCCATTATATACCGGAATGATGATTGTTGCTGAATTTACATTATTTGAAATAAATTTTTTAGGTAAGGTGGAATAATAATTAATTAAATCAGTTATATATATATCAGAGTATTTATCTATGCTAATTTCAGTATATTTATTTTTTTTGCCAATTTCAGTATATTTATTTTTTTTGCTAATTTTTATCCCTAAAAATTTATACTTTTGTTTAGTTAACGATTTTTCTTTTCTGAGCACAGATAAACCGCAAAATTTGTATTTTTTTACGAGAGTATCACCTTTTTGAAATTTTGTTTTTTTTAAAATTCTCATTAGTATTCCTAAATAAGTTTCATACAATAAATCCCATTAACAAAAATACCACCTTGATGAAGGGTGGCAGGAAGTTGAAACCTATCTTACGGAATAGTGTAGTGTATTGAGCTTATTATAGCCTTATTAACTACCTTCCTGCCGTTAAGCAAAAAGGTAGTTTTACGCCTCAGGGGCAACCGTAAGTAAGAGGGTTTCAAACCTCACATCAGTTATCAACTAATGCACGATTAGGATATTTTATAAAAATTTAGTTGTCAATTTTTTTTGCAATCTACGCGATTACAGCTTTTTAATCTCAATATCGTGAGTGGTTGGGTTGTAGGTTAAGGCGAGTTTTCCTTGGCGGAATTCTTCGGCGGCTTTACCAAAAATCTCATACCGCCAGCCTTTTAATATCGGATTGGGTGCTTTGGGATTTAATATGTATTCGCGCAAATTCTTTTCGGTTGTTACAAGGTGCGCCACAACACCGTTCTCGTTACATTGTATCTTTAAGAGTAGTTTTAATATCTCATAAAGCGATTGAAGGCCGGCGGCCAGGGAAACGTCTTTTTCTTTATCCACTTTGCTTAAAGTCCGGTCAAAACTCTTTTCGTTTAAGCTGTTTAACACGGCAAGCATTTCTTCTGCCAAGACGCTTCTTGCCACATCGGGGCGCATCCCGCGGACTTGTTTCATCTCTTCCATATTTTTTGGGAAAGCGACGGAAATGTTAATCAGCAAATCGTCTTTGATGATATTTTGACGGGAAACGTTTTGGTTTTTGGCGCGATTTTCTCGCCATGCAGCAAGCGCTTTAAGAGCATTTAAGAAAGATACGGCGTGGCTGTTATGGCGAATCCGTTGCCATGCGTTATCAGGCTTGACATCATAATGTTCGCGGTTAACCAGCTCTTGCATATCATCAGCTATCCAGCTCTCGCGCT
>Ga0310691_10004518_pt1 | contig 15617 bp, 9 predicted proteins | sample 176DNAGHGlowgp2_FD_203887 | JGI IMG/M metagenome (GOLD analysis project Ga0310691, IMG submission 203887) | Sheep rumen microbial communities from Palmerston North, Manawatu-Wanganui, New Zealand - 1766 DNA GHGlow gp2 (v2) (version 2) | ecosystem: Host-associated > Mammals > Digestive system >...
TCAGCTTGCTTGTGGAGATAAGTCACCTTATACTGATAGTGGTTTATAGTAGCTATAGTGCCTATAGTGCCTATAGTAGCTATAGTCGCTATACAGAGAGAAATTCAGGTGGTTATTGCGGCGGGGTCCCACCTCTTCCCATTCCGAACAGAGAAGTTAAGCCCGCCTGCGCCGATGGTACTGCAATGCAATGCGGGAGAGTAGGAGGCCGCCACTTTTAGATGGAGTGTCCTTTCGTCATCAACGACGGAGAGACACTCTTTTTTTGTGTGATTCTTCTTCCTTTGTGTATTTTTTTGTATCTTTGTACCATGAATATCTTACGTCGATATTATGTATGGTTGCGTCGCTTGAATCATATTTGTGGTTTTGGCATTCAGTCACCAACAGACTATTGGTTTGTTCGCTATGTTGTGAATGAACGATGGCCTTATTATGCTTATGGCTTCTTGACAGATAATGATTGGGTGACTCAAAAATTAGGTCGCTTGTATTTCCGTTTGGCAAATTGGCGTCAGCCTGCATATATGTTAATTGATGATTTCCAAAAATATTGGAAAGCTGGTTCACAGAAGATACGATTTGTTTCTACTCTTAATAAGATAGAATTGGGAAGAATAACGATAGAGGAAATTGAAAACAGTCTTGGGATTTTGAATCATTGCGATAACCAGTCGGTTCTGGTTATAGAAGGCATTTACAGGAATCCTGAGCTTTGGGCTGCTATCATCAATGATGAGCGAGTTGGTACTACTTATGACTTATATTATTGTGGCATTCTTTTGTTTGACATGCGGACTTATCATCATCATTATATCATTAATTTCTGATGGCTATTGATTTCTAAAATCCTATATTAGGCTGTTAATATTTCCATAATAATACTTGATTTATGTTAATTAATTGATAATCAATGTTATAATTTATCTCTTTGTTTGGTAGTTTGAAATAAATGCCGTACCTTTGTGCGCGATAACAATAGTGTGGCACTTGAATGTCTCGTGGTGAGACGGTCATACTTTAAAGGATAAGTTATGGAAAAATTAGCTAAGATTGCATGTTTGACATGCATGATTTTGATGTTAGCTCCCATCAATGCTTCGGCAGGGACTAAGGGAAAGAAAAGCTCTCAATTTGACTGGAATCCCGTTATCGATGCGATTATCGAAGTGGAGAGTGAAGGAAAAGCTGATGCCGTAGACAAGAGTGGTAAATCTTGTGGTATTATGCAGATTACTCCTATTTTGGTAAAAGAGTGCAATCGCATTCTTGAACTTAAGAAGCGTAGTAAGCGTTACACAATGCAAGATCGTTTCAGCGTTAAAAAATCTAAGGAGATGTTCCTTCTTTTCCAGTCTTTTTACAACCCGAAAAACAGTGTAGAGCTTGCTATTCGTTCATGGAATGGTGGTATGAACTACACGAAGCGGGGTACTCAAAAGTATTTTGAGAAGGTAATGAGCAAAATGAAGTGAAGTGTATTTCATTCTAATAGAAAAAGAAGTGCTTAATCATGATTAGGCACTTCTTTTTTGTTGATACCTGACATCATGCCAATATTCTTGATTTGCCACACCTACCAACCGGGAAAATCCGCTGCCCCAATATTAGCGGCAAAAAAAAAGTCCGAAACTTTCGGACTTCCATGTAGTTGCGGAGGCAGGACTCGAACATGCGACCTCCAGGTTATGAGCCTGGCGAGCTACCAACTGCTCCACTCCGCGATGTTATTTCTTGTAAGCGGGTGCAAAGGTACTTATTATTTTTGTAATGACCAAATTTTTAAGGGTTTTTTCATCAATAATGAGTATTTTCGCATCTTTTTCTTCAAATTGTTTGGCTATTTCGGAAGTATTTCTTACTTTTGCACACCACAAAGGTAATGTGCAATGCAAATTGATTGGGAGTTTTGAGTATATGTCAATATCGAAAACCAGACAGAAACTTGTAGATGTAGCCCGCCAGTTGTTTGCTAAGAATGGGCTTGAAAATACGACGATGAATGATATTGCTCAGTCATCTGGCAAGGGTCGTCGTACCCTTTATACTTACTTCAAGTCTAAAGAGGACATTTACTATGCTGTGATAGAAAGCGAGTTGGAACGCTTGTCCGATCAGTTGGACGAGGTTGCCGCCAAACGCATTCCACCTCAGGAGAAGATCATCGAACTTATTTATCTGCATTTGAACATGATTCGTGAGACCGTTGTTCGTAACGGTAACCTCCGCGCTGAATTTTTCCGTAACATCTGGATGGTGGAGAAGGTTCGCAAGAATTTTGACGATGCAGAGATTGAGTTGTTCCGCAAGGTGTTTCGTGAGGGTAAGGAAGACGGCGAGTTTGATATTGATAACATCGAACTGGTTGCTGACATCACCCACTATTGTATCAAGGGACTTGAAGTGCCTTATATCTACGGTCGCATAGCCCGTGGAAGTACCGAAGAGTCTACCAAGCCTCAGGTGGCCAAGTTTGTCTATGGCGCCTTGGGTAAGAGAAGGAGTTAGCAATATATAAATAGGTATAGCACTATATTATAAAAGAAGAATCATATTAAATTAAACATTATGGGATTATTAGAAGGTAAGACAGCGCTGATTACCGGTGCTGCACGTGGTATTGGAAAAGCTATTGCATTGAAGTACGCAGCAGAAGGTGCAAACATTGCATTTACCGATCTTGAGGTGAATGAAGAGACCGAGAAGGAAATTGCTTCTCTTGGCGTGAAGGCTAAGAGCTATGCTTCCAATGCTGCAGACTTTGCCCAAACCGAGGAAGTCGTCAAGGCTGTCAAGGAAGAGTTTGGAAGCATTGATATTTTGGTGAACAACGCTGGTATTACTAAGGATGGACTGATGCTCCGCATGACCGAGCAGCAGTGGGACGCTGTGATTGCCGTCAACCTGAAGTCAGCCTTTAACTTCATCCATGCCTGTGTGCCTATTATGATGCGTCAGCGTGGTGGCAGCATCATCAATATGGCTTCTGTCGTCGGCGTTCATGGTAATGCCGGTCAGGCCAACTATGCTGCTTCTAAGGCAGGTCTGATTGCCCTTGCCAAGAGTATCGGCCAAGAGATGGGACCGAAGGGTATCCGCGCCAATGCCATTGCCCCCGGTTTCATTGACACTGCCATGACTCAGGCTTTGCCCGATGACATCCGCAAGGAGTGGATTAACAAGATTCCCCTGCGCCGTGGCGGTCAGGTTGAGGATATTGCCAATGTTGCAACGTTCCTTGCCTCAGACCTGTCAAGCTATGTCAGTGGCCAGGTGATTCAGGTTGATGGCGGTATGAATATGTAGTATGAAAGTCGTTTACGAGGATAATCATATCATTATAGTTTATAAAGAGAGCGGAGAAATCGTTCAGGGAGACAAAACCGGCGATACTCCGCTCTCTGAAACTGTCAAGGCATATATCAAGGAAAAGTATGCCAAGCCAGGTGCTGTCTTCCTCGGTGTTGTACACCGCTTGGACCGTCCCGTCAGCGGTTTGGTCGTTTTTGCCCGCACGTCCAAGTCGTTGACACGCCTCAATGAGATGTTCCGCAAGGGTGAGGTCCATAAGACCTATTGGGCCATTGTTGGTAGTGAGGCCTCGGCGGTGAAAGGTGACGGACGTTTGCTTGGTACGGAGTGGCAGACTGTTGAGCATTGGCTGTGGCGCAATGAAAAGCAGAACAAGAGCTATGCCTATCACCGTGAAGTTCCCGGCTCGAAGAAAGCCGTTCTGCAATGCCGCGTCATTGGTCGCTCAGAGCGTTACCAGCTGGTGGAAGTTCAATTGCTGACGGGACGTCACCATCAGATTCGTTGTCAGCTCGCTGCATTGGGATACCCTATCAAGGGCGATTTGAAGTATGGTGCCAAGCGCAGCAATCCCGACGGCAGCATCTCGCTGCTGTCCCATCGTGTTGCTTTTGTCCATCCCGTTTCCCGACAGGATATTGCCGTTGAATCCCCGCTGCCAGCCGATAATCTGTGGCATTTGCTAAAAAATTCAGTGAAATAGTTTCATATTTCCTTTTTTTCGCTTATTTTTGCATCACGCTTTTCAAAGGTGTGATATATGAAGAAAGCTTTCTGGTGGATATTGGGAATACTGTTAAGTCCAGTGTTGCTGTTTGCAGTACTGGCGGTTTTGCTCTATTTGCCACCAGTGCAGAACTGGGCCGTTGACAAGGTTGCCGCCATTGCTTCCGAGAAGACGGGCATGGAGATTACCGTGGGCCATGTCCACTTGCGTTTCCCGCTTGACTTGTCAATCGACAATTTCCGGATGCTGCAGCCTGTCGCTAAAGGTAGTCATGAGGTCGATACCATTGCCGATGTCCGGCAGATGGTCGTTGACGTCCAGCTGATGCCGTTGTTCCACAAGCGTGTTGTTATCAATGAGTTGGAATTGACGGATGCCAAGTTGAACACCAATGGCTTTGTGGATGCGGCGAAGGTGAAGGGCGACTTCAAGCGCCTGTTTGTGACAAGCCGTGGCATTGACTTAGACAAGCATACCGTTGAGGTGAATGGCGCCTGTTTGGAGGATGCCCGTTTCGACATTGCCTTGAACGACTCCGTGCCTGAGGACACCACCAAGTCCGAGACGCCCTGGATTATCCATGCCGACCAGTTGTCTGTCACCCGTTCCGACGTGGCGTTCCACATGCCTGGCGACACGATGAGTGTCCGTGCCCATTGGGGTGCGTTGGTGACCCGCGAGGCTTTGGTGGACTTGGCTTCACAGACCTACACCGTGGCCAGTGTGGACTTGAACGACGGCTCCCTTGCCTATGACCAGAACTTCGTCCCTCGTGTCGACGGCCTTGATTTCAACCATCTGTACCTCAGCCACCTGCAGATAGGCATCGACAGCATCTACTACCACGACCCTACGCTGCGCCTGAACATCCGGCAGCTAGCCCTGAAGGAAGCCAGCGGCCTTGAACTCACCGAGCTTTCCGGCCCTGTGGTGATGGACGAGGGAAAGCTCCGCCTGCCAAGTTTCCGTCTGAAGACCCCTACTTCCGATGTCTATATGGCTATGGACTTGCCTCTGTCGCTGACTGATTCCGTCGACCCGGGCAAGATGCGCCTGCGCATGGATGCCCAGTTGGGTCGCCAGGACCTGATGCATTTCCTGTCGGCACTTCCCAAGCCCATGCAAGAGCGCTGGCCACACTATCCGCTCAGTGTCAAAGGACAGCTGAACGGCAACCTGCAATACATGACGTTCTCCGACCTTGATGTGTCGCTGCCTACGGCGTTTGCGGTGAAGGCCGATGGTTTCGTCGCCAACCTCGACGACATGTCACGTCTGCGTGCCGATGTGCAGTTCGATGCACAAACCCAGGAACTGGACTTTGTCATGGCCGCTTTGCCCCGTGACGTGCAGCGCAACTACCGCATCCCCCGCGGTCTCCGTGCCAAGGGGCGGGTGAAGGCTGACGGTTCCCAGTATTCTGCTGATGTAGTTGCCAGTGAGGGTGGGGGAACGGTGAAGCTGAACGGCACTTTCAGTGCCGATGCCCAACGCTATGATGCCAAGGTCTGCCTGAATCGTCTGAATGTTCACCACTTCATGCCCCACGACTCCATCTATACCGTCACTGCTGATGTCACAGCCAAGGGGCAGGGCTTCGACTTCTTCTCTCCCAGGACGACATTGCAGGCTGACGCACAGGTGGAACAGTTGCATTACGGCCGTTGGCATCTGGACCATCTGACAGCCCAGGGCAGTCTGCGTGACGGTCGTGTCCATGCCGACGTCGTCAGTCGCAACCAGCTGTTGGAGGGAACTGTGACTCTGGACGCCCTCATGAAGAAGCAGGGCTTCGACGGCACCCTTACTGCCGACCTGTCGCATGCCGACCTCTACAAAATGCAACTGGTCGACCGCCCGCTGTCTATCGGTGTCTGCGGTCATGTCGATATTTCCTCCGACCTGAAGATGACGCATACGGTGAGTGGTCTTTTTAACGACCTCTCCATTCGCGACTCCTCTAATACATATCGTCCGTCCGACATAGGCCTGCTGGTGAAAACCCGTCAGGACACTACCTATGTCCGGGCCCAGAGTGGCGACTTCATCGTGAAGTTCGATGCCAGCGGCAACTATGAGCAGCTGTTGCAGAAGTTCTCCGTCCTCTCTGACTCCGTCATGGCGCAGTACAATCAGCGTATCATCAACCAGTCCGCCATCCGGCGCCTGCTGCCCACCATGAAGCTCCATGTGGAAAGCCTGCGTGAGAATCCTGTGATTACCTTCCTCAACAGCACCCAGAACATCGACTTCAAGAGCCTGCTGTTCGACCTTGATGCCTCGCCCGCAACGGGCCTTAACGGCAAAGGCTATGTCCATTCCCTTACCGTGGGCGAAGTGCGTCTCGATACCATTACCTTCCGCCTGACACAGCGCGACAGCCATCTGTCGTTCGGCGGTCAGGTGCGTAACAACAAGAAGAACCCCCAGATTGTGTTCAACGCTCTTTTCGACGGTGTCCTGCAGGAGCGCGGTGCCACGATGGGTGTCCGCTACTACGACTCTGAAGACAGGTTGGGGGGCCGTATCGGTGCTCAGGCCGAGATGGTTGATAGCGGTCTCAACTTCCATCTGGTTCCCGAGCGTCCCACCTTGGGTTACAAGGAGTTCAACCTGAACAGCGACAACTTCATCTTCCTGGGAAAAGACAACAAGGTGAAGGCCAGGATTGACTTGATAGCCGACGATGGCACTGGTGTAAAGATCTATAGCGAGGACAGCGACCCCACAGCCCTTCAGGATATCACTATCAGCATGAATAAGTTTAATCTCGAAGACCTCACCTCCGTGATGCCCTATGCCCCCCGTCTCACTGGCCTTTTGAACGGCGACCACCATGTGGTGCTCGATCATGAGGGACACCTGTCCGTGGTCAGCGATATGTCCGTGCAGAACATGACGTACGAGCGTTGTCCCATTGGCAATGTCAGCACAGAGCTGGTCTATCTGCAGAAGGAAGACGATGCCCATGCCATTGAAGCCCGCCTGCTGATGGACGACGAAGAGGTCGGCATACTGAAGGGTACCTATTACAATCAGGACAAGGGTTCTGTTGATGCCCGTTTCCTGATGGAGCGGCTGCCGCTGTCACTGGTCAACGGTTTCGTTCCCGACCAGCTCTTCGGTCTGCATGGCTTCGGCGAGGGCGAGCTGTCCATCAAGGGTCCCTTGGCGGCACCTCAGGTGGATGGCGAAATCTATCTGGACTCAGCCTACTTGGAGAGTGTACCATACGGCATGCGGCTGCGCTTCGACAACGACCCTGTGCGCATCATCGGCAGCAAGCTGCTATTGGAAAACTTTACGGTCTATGCCTATAATGACAACCCGCTCAACGTCCAGGGCAATGTCGACTTTAGCAATCTTGAGCGCGTCATGGTTAATCTGCGCATGCGAGCCCAGAACTTCCAGCTGATAGGCGCCAAGGAGAACCCCAACAGCGTGGCCTACGGCAAGGCATTCGTCAATGTCTTTGCCCGCATGCGTGGCCCTGTCGACAACCTGTCGTTGCGCGGCAGGTTAGACGTGCTGGGCTCGACGGACATGAGCTACGTGCTCCGCGACTCGCCGCTGACTACCGACAACCAGCTGAACGAGCTGGTCAAGTTCACCGATTTCAGCGATACGACCCAGGTGGTCGTGGAGCCGCCGGTCCTGAATGGCTTCCAGATGGATATGACCGTCGACGTGTCGAAGGGTGCCCACGTCATGGCCTACCTCAATACCGACCACTCCAACTATATCGACCTGGTTGGTGGCGGCACGCTGCGCATGCAGTACACGCCGGCTGACAACCTGCAGCTGCGTGGCCGCTATACCCTGTCGAACGGCGAGATGAAGTACTCCATGCACGTCATTCCGCTCAAGACGTTCACCATCCAGGACGGTTCCTATATTGAGTTTACGGGCGACCCGATGAATCCCACGCTGAACATTACGGCCACCGAGCGCACCAAGGCTGTCGTCGGTGGCACTGAGGGAGCCGGTCGTAGCGTCACCTTCGACTGTGGTGTCGTCATCACCAAGACGCTCAACGACATGGGACTGGTGTTTACCCTCGATGCGCCCGAGGACATGCAGATCCATAGCGAATTGCAGTCAATGGGTGTCGAGCAGCGCAGCAAGCTCGCCGTCACGATGCTTACCACCGGCATGTATCTGGCTGACGGCCAAACCGGTGCCTTCAGCATGAACTCGGCACTCAGCTCGTTCCTCAGTTCAGAAATCAGCCAGATTACCGGCAATGCCCTGCGTACACTGGACCTCTCTGTCGGTATGGACCAGTCCTCTGATGGTGCAGGCAATCTGCACACCGACTACTCGTTCAAGTTTGCCAAGCGCTTCATGGACAACCGCCTGAAGATCACCGTGGGCGGCAAGGTGTCGACAGGTGCCGAGCTGCAGCAGCGCAACAATTCCTTCTTCGACAATGTATCGCTGGAATACCGCCTCGACCAGACGGCCAACAAGTTCATTACGCTGTACTATCAGAACAACAGCTACGACTGGCTGGACGGCTATTCCCAGAAATATGGCGGCGGCTACATGTGGCGCCGCAAGCTGCAGAGCTTCTGGGACATCTTCCGCTTCAAGGATCCGACACCCCAGTATACTCCGAGAGTGCCGCTCGCTCCCCGCGATTCCACCAAACAGACCACTATCACCGATGAAAAGAAATAGCATATACCTGTTCTGCGTGCTGTTCCTCGTCTCTTGTTCCATGACGAAGAACATTCCCGATGACGACCAGCTCTTTACCGGCTTGAAGAAGATTACCTATCACCGTGAACCGTCGGACAGCTCCAACTTTACTGCCGCGCAGGAAGAGGTCGAGGCGTCGCTGGCCACTGCCCCCAACGGTGCCATCCTCGGCAGCAGCTACTACCGCGTACCCTTCTCGTTGGGTGTCAGCATCTGGAACCGCTACAAAGACAGCGAGACAGGCTTCGGCAAGTGGATGTTCAAGTCGTTCGGCAAGCAGCCCGTGCTCATGTCGTGGGTCAATCCTGCCCTGCGCGCTTCCGTCGCCCAGTCGGTGCTCCGCAACCACGGCTATCTGAACGGCCATGTGGACTACGAGGTCATTCAGCGCCCCAATCCCAAGACCGCTAAGATCTCCTATAGCGTTTATCCTGACCGCCTCTACCTCCTTGACAGCATCGGCTATTTCGGCTTTCCCGCCGAAGCTGACAGTCTCATACAAGCCAACCTTGACGATGCCAAGATTCACAGGGGCAGTCCCTTTGCTGTTGCTGCCCTCGATGCCGAGCGCAACCGCATCAGCCAGCTGCTGCGCAACAACGGCTACTACTATTACCAGTCGGGTTATGCCTCCTATCTTGCCGACACCCTCATGGTCGACGGCAAGGCACAGCTGCGACTGCAGATGGCCGACGGCGTCCCCGATGAAGCCAAGCGCAAGTGGTATATCGGGCGCGTCAATATCAATATGCGCAAGACCTTTATGGAGCAACCCACCGACTCCCTGGTAGGCCGTTTCTTCACCGTGCGCTTTTCCGGCAAGAAACCGCCCATCCGTACCCGTGTGCTGATGGCCGACATGAAGCTGCGCCCGCGCCAGCTCTACAGCTACGACAACCACGTGCAGTCCGTCAACAAGATCAATGCCATGGGCCTCTTCTCGTCCATCGACTTGCAGTTCACACCGCGCCAGAAGTCAGTAGCGGCCGCCGATTCTTCACGCTCCACGCTTCACGCTTCACTCTTAACTCCCGATACCCTCGACCTGACACTTAACTGCACGTTCGACAAGCCGTGGGACTTCTATATCGAGACCAATTTCAATGCCCGTACCATCGGTCGCTTGGGACCGGAGCTGCGCATGGGTGTTGCACGCCGTAATGCCTTCCGTGGCGCTGAGAAACTTGACATCAATCTCCACGGCTCCTACGAGTGGTCAACCAGTGGCGGCTCCCAGATGAACAACTACGAGTATGGTGCCGATGCCAGCATCGAGTTCCCGCGTATCATCGCGCCTTTCTTCGGCGGCAACCGCATCCGTCGCGACCAGCAGGGACGCCCCGTCCGGCGCCGTCGCTTCTATAGCACGCCTACCACCCTGGCCAAAGTGTCTACCGACATCATCCACCGTCCCAAGTACTATAAGATGCATGTGGTCAGTGGCGAGTGGACCTACAGCTGGCAGTCGTCGGCCCAGAGCCGCCATGAGTTGTCGCCGCTGACGGTGAAGTACCAGTTCATGAACAGCCACACCAGCGAATACGATTCGTTGATATACGACAATTACTATTTGGCTGTTTCTATGCAGGACTACTTCATCCCCGAGATGCGCTATACCTATTTCTACAACAGTCCCGCAGAGATGCTGAACCCCATTCGCTGGGAGACCACCGTTTCCGAGTCAGGCAATATCGTGTCGCTGGCCTACGTGGCCGCCGGCAGGTCGTGGTTCGAGAAAGACAAGAAGCTCTTCAAGAATCCCTACTCACAGTTTCTCGAGATTGAAACCGACTTCACCAAGACGTGGCGGCTGAACAGCACGTCGAGCCTTGTGGGTCACATCAATGCAGGCTATATCTGGCATTACGGCAACAGCGACTGGGTACCCAACAGCGAGATGTTCTATGCCGGCGGTGCCAACAGCATCCGTGCCTTCTCGGTACGCGGCATCGGCCCCGGCGCCATCAAGAGCTTCGGCGACCGTGCCACAGACTATCTCATGCGTAATGGCACCATCAAGTTTATCTGGAACCTGGAGTATCGTACCCAGCTCTTCGGCAACCTGCATGGAGCCCTCTTCCTCGATGCTGGTAATGTCTGGATGCCGCCCGGCGACCGCTACGGCGACCCGGTTCTGGATGACAAATTCTCACCAGGCAACTTTAAGCTGCGCAACTTCTTCCGTGAGCAGGCCCTCGGCACCGGTCTCGGCATCCGTTACGACCTCGGTTTCCTCATTGTCCGTCTCGACTGGGGTGTCGCCCTCCATCTGCCGTACGACACCACCAAGTCCGGCTACTTCAATGTCGACAGCTTCAAGGGCAACCAAACCCTCCACTTTGCCATCGGCTATCCCTTCTGAACATATACAGACAGGTTCATGAATCTTGCCAGAATCATGAACCTGTCCCCGTGATTTAGATGTCTACAGTCTAACCGACTATAGTTCATTTTCTTCGTCCAACCAGCCGTTGTCCTGTCGTGACGAAGGCTCCATCGTGCCGTCAGTGTCCACACCACCGTAGCCGATGCCGTCACTCGTCACGCCGGAGGCACACAGCATGGTGTGTGCCTTCAGCATGACAATTCTCTTAATCGTAGGAATTATATATGTCTTCTTCATTTTACAAATACTTTCTTGTTTCCCTTGATATACAGTCCCTTCTGCGGATGTGCTACATGACGTCCCTGCAGGTCATAATAGTTTTCGTCATCGTTGACGTTAACGTTGACTATTCTCGTCGTCTCATCGTCAAACGACATGGAAATGCGGGCACTTGCATTCTCAGCCTCTGTCAGTACATCAACAAAATTGAAGTAGGCACGGAAAGCCTTCATCTTCGTCTGTCCCGTAGAATACCAGAACTTATTGTCGCTCAGGAACAGACAATTGTTGGGAACCGTCGTCTGGGCATGATAGAAGCCCTTGAACGTGCCATAAACTTTACGGTTTTTGCCAGTTCTGCCGTTGTCATATTCCTGATAACAGTCATCCTCAACGGGTTCTATCGTTGATGTGACGGTAAACTCGTCAATATCATTCTCCACTTTGATGAGATAGGGATAATTGCCATAGAATCCTTCTGACAGGTCTGTATCGTCGAAGTTCACGGTAATCCCCACAACGTTGTCGTCGGTGTCATACTCCACCTCATAGTCTGTAAACTCCTTCAGCTGCACACCATTGCCGAATGCCTCCTTCGTCTGAGCCTCCGTCATGTCGAACGGCAGGCAGATGGTGCTCCACTCATTGGCCTTAATGGTGCGTTTCACCAGAATGGTTACGTCGCCGGCAGTGGCCTCAGGTACTTCCGTATTGGTTTCGTCTAATACGACATCTACTCCGGCTGACGAGCCAATTGTTACGTTAAAAGGCACATCAGCCGGGTTATGCTCGTTTTTATCAGTATCAGAGAATATCTGATTGAAAATCTTACATTGGTACTGCCCATTTGTAGCATTCTCTGCTGCTTTCAGTGTAATGGTGAACAATTTTCCGCTATTGTCTTTGAAAGCCTTATTCTTGGAAGAATATATTAAGAAATGATAGACATTCCCCTCTTCTGCAGAGATAGTCAGACTATGAGTTTTGTCAAACCGAGAACTTCCCTCATAGAGATATTCGTCATCCTCGTCTTTGGCAATACTCACTCCAGCAGGCAGCGTCATCCAAAATTCCGTCATGATATACTGATAGTCTGGATTATCCAATTCCACAGCCATATCATACGTTCCACCTGGGCTAATTGTAAAATCAGCCACTTTCAGTTCGTCAGCATTAGCATTGCCCACCAAAGTGAGCAATGCCAATAAGAGATAACTCCTTAATAGTTTCATTTTATCATTACTTTTTGATTGTCAATAATATACACACCTTTTGTCAATCCCTCCGTTGAAGTAACACCACGCTTGACCATACGACCATCGGGAGTATAAATGTCAAATGAATGGCCGTAGGTTGAAATGTTGTTGATGTCTGTTGGTATACCAGATTGTACATCAGTACCGCGATATTCCTTTTTGTCGGTATCAACCAGCAGAATATTGCTGACAGCCATCTCGCCGTCACCCGTATAGTGGAACGATAGCGCATTCGCATTCGAGTCGAATGCAGCATTTTCATTGGAATAACAGACAACTATATATTTGTTTCCGTCCAAGTGCTTATAAGCTACTGTGTGGTTCTTGTCACTTGTCACGTCAGTCAGCGTCATACCATTAGATATCTCAACAGTCATTTGAGCCAATGTAAACTGTTCATATGCGTTGATACCAAGAGTCCTAACACCAGGAACACCCTTAGAAACCGTAAGTTGCTTCTCGGGCATAGACGAAATTGCAGGAGCATTGCCTGATGCGCTTTGTGACATTACAAGTTCAACTTCCTGTACAAGATCCATACCATTAATAATGCCGTCAGGATTGTTTACTGGGTAAAGGTCGGCAGCTCGCATGTAGCTCTGGTCCATAACGAGTGTCACCATCTCAACAATATCCATACCATTTATTCGTCTGTCTCCACTTAAGTCACCAAGAATGTAGTCAACAACTTCAATGTTGAATGTTACGTCAGCGGGTTCTATTGCGTTCTTATTCTGGTCTGACATCAATATGTTCTTTATCACACCCTGATAAACACCTTCAGCTACGCCATTATCACAAGTGATACCAATATTCAGCAATTCGCCAGAGTTGCCAATGAAAGGTTTGTTCTTAGAAGAATAGCAAAGGAAGTGATAGAGACCATCACTGCCCTTTTCCACCTCAAGAGAATGCGTACGGTCAGAACGGGTGCTATTCAGTATGGCATCCAGATATTCGTCCTCGTCAACCGAGATATTCAATCCGTCTGGTAACTGCATATAGAATTCAAACATAATAATTGCATCTTCATTGTCAAGATGGATACTCATCCGTTCGCTTTCGCCAACGTGGATGGTAGTCTCCGTAGGATATATCTCATTTACAGTAAGGGGTTTCTCGGCAATTGTCAGTATTCCTTCAACGTAAGTAAATGTGTAGTTGTCAGATTGCGCTCCGGAAACAGTAATGGGATAAGAACCTGCAGGACTATTCGTGGTAGCCGTTGTACTCACAACGGGCTGTTTAGTTAGCGACTGGGCATTATCATCGTATTTAAAACCTTCGTAGCTGATGGTCAATTCTGGATTTTCCTCACCTTGTGTTTTTGTGCAGTTATTGGCGATTATCTTTAGTACAGCTTTATTGATGGATAGCTCTAACTTGCGAGAGAACGGCAGGTAGTCCTCGTTGCCTTCCTGTGTAGCTGTAATGGTAACTGAACCCGCTTTCTTGATTGTCAGGCGATTGCCATTGATGGCGGCAACTTGTGAGTCGCTACTTGTCCACGTCAGGGGCTGCTCTTCAGTCGTTGTCGAAGGAAGTAAATAGGCAGCATCGCCATAGGTCATTTGGGGAAGTGAAGAAAGTGCCAAAGACTGTTCAACTGGAATTCCTTTCATCTCAACCATATTCTTGAAATTCTTCCATCCTATAGATTGTCCATATATTTCAGACTTATGGCGTGGCACCGAAAGTTTTGCATTTGAATAGGTATTTGCCGAGAATGTGTTCTCGTTTATTTGCAATGGTTTATCCCAATATGCTATTACCGAAGTAAGTTGATTGCAATCATAAAAACTATTAGCTCCGATGCTGGTTATGCTCTTGGTAAATTCCACACTATCTATTTTACAATAGTAAAACATATACGGATGGATAGTGGTTAAGTGCTCACCCAACTTAACACGTGTGAACGATGTCGGGAGGTATCTTCCTGAGGATCTCACATCTTCTATCAAAGCCAGGTCTCTGTCCAGATATAAAGAATCTGGAGAAGGACTTACACTTCCAGAATATGAGAATGTGGAAATCCCATGAATGGACAAAGGAGTTTCCCCATAGAGGAAGGACAACGTTTTAAGTCCTGTGCAATTATCAAAGGCATCATCTTCTACAACCTCAACAGTACCAGGGAAAGTAAATTGCTTTAGAGAGTAACAACCATAAAATGCATTAGCCTTTATTGTCTTTAGCCCTTGGGGCAGTATGATGTCTGTCAACTTTCTGCAAATGCTAAACGCATTTTCGGGAATTTCCGGATACGAACCTTCAAAAGTCACAGAGGTAAGATTTGTGTCACACAAAGAGAATGCATCGTGGCCGATGCTTGTTATATTCTTAGGTATCACTATACTACTCATCTTGAACCCACTGAACATATACGGATGGATAGTGGTAATGTGTTCACCCAACTTAACACGTGTGAACGATGTAGGAAGGTACCGGCCAGAGTCTTTTACACCTTCTATGAAAGCAAGATCCCTGTCCAAGTACAGAGAGTCGGGAGCAGGGCTTTCGTTTCCAGAATATGAGAATGTGGAAATCCCATGAATGGACAAAGGAGTTTCCCCATAGAGGAAGGACAACGTTTTAAGTCCTGTGCAATTTTCAAAGGCATCATCTTCTACAACCTCAACAGTACCTGGGAAAGTAAATTGCTTTAGAGAGTAACAACCATAAAATGCATGAGCCTTTATTGTCTTTAGCCCTTGGGGCAGTATGATGTCTGTCAACTTTCTGCAAATGCTAAACGCATTTTCGGGAATTTCCGGATACGAACCTTCAAAAGTCACAGAGGTAAGATTTGTGTCACACAAATAGAATGCATGGTGGCCGATGCTTGTTATATTCTTAGGTATCACTATACTATTCATTTTGAACCCATTGAACATATACGGATGGATAGTGGTTAAGTGCTCACCCAACTTAACACGTGTGAACGATGTCGGGAGGTATCTTCCTGAGGATCTCACATCTTCTATCAAAGCCAGGTCTCTGTCCAGATATAAAGAAT
>Ga0310691_10004519_pt1 | contig 15616 bp, 13 predicted proteins | sample 176DNAGHGlowgp2_FD_203887 | JGI IMG/M metagenome (GOLD analysis project Ga0310691, IMG submission 203887) | Sheep rumen microbial communities from Palmerston North, Manawatu-Wanganui, New Zealand - 1766 DNA GHGlow gp2 (v2) (version 2) | ecosystem: Host-associated > Mammals > Digestive system >...
TGCCGCCGGCTTCCTTCAGATTCCACCTCGCGATGGACACCCTTGCCTTTGGCTGTGACCTTCCCACTATCAGGGCGGTCTGGGGACTTGCACCCGTTAGAATACGTTCGTGCCGGGCGAACAACAAAAATCAGAGACTCTCGTAAGTCTCTGATTTTCATTTGGTGAGGCTTAGCAGATTTGAACTGCTGACCTCTTGCCTGTCAAGCAAGCGCTCTGAACCAACTGAGCTAAAGCCTCGTTTGGGACTGCAAAGATACAACTTTTTTCGAATATCCAAAACCTTAAAGGAGATTCTCCGGTCAAGCCGGGAAAAGACAGGATCCTTCGACAAGCTCAGGATGACAGACAAGCTCAGGATGACAGACAAGCTCTGGATCCGTCACCTGCCACCCTGCTCCAATGGACGGAAGACGAGGTCGCGGCGCGGCGTCAGGACGACGGCGCGGTAGCCCAGCGTGGACAGGAGGCGTTCCAGCGACGCCGTGCCGGCGGCTTCCGCCTGGTCCAGGATCCCGGCCTGGACGGCGTCGGCGCGCAGCCGCTGCTTCGCCTGCAGGATGATCCCCACCGTTTCCTCGTGGGTGCGGTGCCCCGCAAAATGCTCATAATCAGCCGGATTGATAATCACGTCGAGCACGGAGACGGGCGGCAGGTTCACATAGAGCGTGTCCCGGGAGACCGAGATGTCTTCCGGCTGCATCTTCGTCAGGTCGTAGCCCGCCCGGACGCGCCCTTTGCAGATGATCACGAAATCGCCCGAGCCCGTGATCCGGCGGATGCCTTCCTCTTTCCGGAGGAAAGCCAGCGGCGAGTCGTCCCGGTCCGTGATTACCAGTTCCTCGTAGAAGCCCGCGCTGCTCAGTTCGCCGATGCGGCGCACTTCCTCGACGACGGCAGCCGTCGTCTCCACCTGCACGCCCCGGGCGCGACGCTTCGGATTGCGCAGCCACAGGCCGAGCAGCAGACCCACGATCAGGATCAGCAGCGCGGCGAGCGCGAAGTTGCGTATGCGGTCGAGGCGGTTCATTCGAAATTGATCTGGATGTTTTCAAAACCCATCTGGGTAAGCATCGAGCGGAAGAACTCCTCGGCATTCGCCTCGGCTTCCGTGAGGATGCCCAGCTTCGGCAGGTCGCGCACGATCTCGCGTTCGCCCTGCTTCAGCAGCGCCTGGCGCTCCCGGTCGTCAAAGTGCGAGCGGAAACCCGTAACGTCTTCATACTCAAGCCGAATCAATTCCGGCGGAATGTTGATGGACAGGACGACGGCGTGCGGAAGGACCATCGAAACGGAGCGTCCCTCCTCATCCACCACGATCCGGTCCAGCGGAATCGCATCCAGGCGGATGCCCGCCTTCAGCCGGGCCGTGCAGGAGAAGAGGATGCGGCGGTTGCCGATCTTGAACCACTCGCCCTCGTCGCGTGCCTTCACGGCCTTGCGCACGGTGTACTCCACGGTACCCAGATCGGCGGTCCGGCTGAGCATCGAGATACGCTCCAGCAGGCGGTCCTCCAGCGACGCCCTGCGCGAGCAGGCGGGCGACAGGATCAGCAGCAGCGCAAACAGGAGGACGGGCAGCTTTCTCATGGGGCGGTTTCGGCGGGGACCTGGGCGGGAACGGCCTGCGGCTCAGCCGGTTCGCCGTTCACCCAGGCGGTAATCTTCTCCCCCATCGCAGACAGCCCGGCGATGGTGGTGTCCTTCGACAGGACCAGGAACGACTTCACGGCGTCAATCATCGCCTGGCGGCGCACCTTGGCCCCGGCCTTGCCGGACAGGGCGGCGGCGCCGTCGCGCAGGCACGCCAGGGTCACGTGACCGATGCGCAGCGACAGCAGGGTGTTGAAGGTGCCGTCGGCGAGCGACTTGGTGATCGTCCCCATCAGCGGGATGTTCGACAGGGCCTTCAGGTGCAGCATCTCCGGGTCCACCTCGATCTTGTCCAGGGTGTCGGAGAGGTAGTAGCTGAACAGGGAGGTGGCGAGGATGCGCGCGTACAGCTTGCAGAGCTGCCCCCAGGAGGGCCGGTAGCCCGAGCAGCGGATCACGTCCGAGATCATCCGGCAGTTGATCACCAGCGAGGTCACGGCGTCGATCGTGCCCGTCTGCGAGACCGTGGTCACGAGGAAAACGGTCTTCGCCCACTGGAAGATATGCGCCTGCGCCTTGTCGAAACGGCGGTCGAGCTCCTTCCCGATAATGGCGCGCAACTCCGTGATATCGTAGTAGTTGTCCACCTCGGCGAGGAGTTCCTTCCGGCACACGGCGGCCTCTTCGGGCGGCAGGTCGCCGAGGTTGTCGGCGAGCGACAGGGCGAACGCCTTCAGTTCGCCGCGCAGCTGGGGCGTGTCCTCCGCGGCGGAGTCCACCGAGAGTTTCGGGAATGGCTTGGCCAGGAAGATCTTGCACGTGGGGATGACCACCAGCCACACCAGGACGGCCAGCAGGATCCCGTAAAAGGCCCAGGCAAGCACGGGCGTGGCCGCGGCGAGCTTGTCTCCGATGGTGATGACGCCCCCGGCCAGCACGATCAGCAGGAACAGCGCCAGCGCGATTACCAGGGCGAGCAGGGACTTTTTCATATCAGATAATGATGTCTTTCAATTGCTTGAGCAGCGCTTCGAGCGTCTGCAGCTGCGCCTCTTCGCCGGGAGCGAGCATCGGCTCCATCCGGGCGGTGAAGCGGTCGCGGATCTGCCCGAGGTAGCCCGCCTCGATCCTTTCGATCTCGGCGGAGAGCAGCCGCTTGAGGTTCTGGATGGTGCGGTTGTCCGGGTCGCCGTAGAAATAATGCTCCATGTTGGCGACGGACTCGCGCACCGCCTCCGCCTTCAGCGGGAAGAGGGACGGGCGCATGAAGCGCTTGACGCGCTCTTCGGGCACGCCCCGCTCGCTCTCGGCCCGGACGACGGTCAGCGGATCCATCGGGGCGAGCGGTTCGCCCAGGGCGGCGTTCACCTCGTCGAGACTGTCGCGCAGGCGGTCGCTGAACAGGCGCAGCAGCCTGCCGGTGAGCTTTTCGTCCACGTCGAAGAGGAAGGAGGCGAGGATTTCCTTGAGCAGGTCCAGGCACTCCCGCTTGGTCATCGACTTGTTGACCATGCTCTTGGCGAGGGTCTTGAACAGCGAGCGGTCGGCATCTTCCGAAATGTTGCCAATGATCTCGTCGTAATCCGCCTGCGTGAGGCCCAGCTTCTTGTCCAGCTGGTCGATATAGGCCCGGAGCGTCTCGCGGTCGCGCCGCTTCGCGTCCAGTTCCCCCGTACGGTCGGAGATCTTGCGCACCAGGTCGTCGCGGAGCTTGTCCGTCCGCTCCAGGCAGCGCTCCAGGCGCTGGCTGCCGATCCGCGTGGTGATCTTGTCGTAGAGCCGGTCCTCCACGGCCTGGAAATCCTTCCAGGCCTGCTCCAGCTCCGCTTCCGTGCCGGGCCGGCCGGTCCCTTTGATATAGTCGGTGACCATCCCGAGGTTGATGCAGCTGACGTAGTCCGGCTCGATGTTGAAGCCCTTGCGCTTGATCTCCTCGTACTCGCTGCGGCTCTGCCGCTCCACCTCGGCGCGGCGCGCCTCGTCTCCCTGCCACCACGCGGCATCGAAGATGTTGTGGATCAGGTACACGGGCACGGAGCCGTTGTATTCGCGGAGTTTGTCGAGGTACTCGTTGGAGGTGACGTTGAAGGCGGACACCGAACTGTGTACGAACAGGATCAGGTCCACCCGCCGGGACATCGCGTCGTAGAGCGGGCCGGACAGATTGATGCGGTTGCCGTCGAAGCCGGGCATGTCCGCCAGGAAAACCTTGCCGCCGTCCGCGCCCGCGAGCATCTTGCCGCCGGGCGTGGTGATGGCCGTGATGATGGAATTGTCCTGCCGGGTGTAGGAGGGGGCGATGTAGTTCTCGATGTTCTCGTCGCTGAGCGGATAGCTCTCGCGCGTCAGGTGTTCGCGCAGTTCCGCATCGTCGTCGATGATGCCGCGCAGCTTGTCGATGATCAGGTCCAGGTCCTTCTCCTTGCGGGCTTCGTCCTTCGAGGAGTAGATCTCGATGGCCGGCTCGGCCCCGGGGTCCACGCTGGAGATGATGGTCGGCCGGAGCGTGCACTCCAGCTTGTCCGTCGGGCTGACGTATCTGTGGGCCAGCAGGTTGACCAGCGTCGATTTGCCGGACTTGACGGGCCCGACCACCAGCATGATGAAGGATCCGTAGCGGTATTCCTGCGAGCGGCGCCACAGCCGCTGGAGCCCGGCGGTGATCTCCTCGTCGTCCAGCCGGGGCGCAAAACCGTCGTACAGCTCCTTCAGCAGCGCCGAAATCGTATCGAGCTTCTTTTCGTTGATGTTCGCCATAATGTGCCAAATTAGAAAAAACGACGGTTATTTCCAAATTTGGCGGCAGACGCGGGCCTATTCCTTGCCGGACCAGTAGCTGAGGGAGCGGATCTCCTGCTTCACCTGTGTAGAGGTTTCCTTTTCGTCTTCGGCGCCTTCCTCGTAGCTTTCGGTGACGACGGTCGCCGCCCGCTTGGTCCAGTTGCCCCGGGCGTCGAAGTCGAGATACTCATAGGTGATGACGGAGTTCTCGTTGTAACCTTCGTCGTAGCTGTTCGTCGTGGCCTTGGCCGGCCAGAGTTTGTTGCCGTCGTAGGTATAGGTCGTGGTCGTCCCCCACTCCCAGCCGGAGTAGGTTTCCGTGGCCACACGCCCCTGGGCATCGTAGTCGTAGGTCACGCTGCAGTAGTTCATGACGTCGAAATCGTCGAAATCCTCTTCGGGGATCTCCGTGTTGTCGAAGGATGCCAGGCGTCCGGAAGCGTCGCGGGTCACTTTGACATAGTCGGAATAGGGGCCGGCGTAGCTGCCGTCGGCGTTGTATTCATAGACATTGCCGTAGCCGTCGAGGGTCACGCGCCCCTGCTCGTCGAAAGCCAGCACCGGCTCCTCTTCCCCCACCCAAGACTCCTCGTCGGGCGCGTCGGGAAGCGTCACGACGGAAGAAAGGACCTCCTTGACGTCGCCCGTCAGGCCGAAGGTGCGGGCGTCCGCCGGGTCGTAGTTTCCATTCCCGTTTCCGGTGCCGCGGCAGCCGGCCAGGGCAAGTACGGAAAGCAGTGCGATAAACAGTCTTTTCATATGCATTCTGAATTTGTTCAATGATTCTTGATAACCTCCGCCAGAAGCTGCACGCCGGCTTCCATCCGGGAGGCGTCCAGGAAGGAGAAGTTCATCCGCATCGTGTTGCGGTGCGAGCCGTCCGGATAGAAGAACGAGCCCGCCACATAGGCCACGCCCGCGGACAGGGCGCGGTCGTACAAGGCCACCGTGTCGAAGCCCTCCGGCAGCGTCAGGAACAGGAACAGGCCGCCCTCCGGATGCGTCCAGGACACCCCTTCCGGCATATATTTCTCCAGCAGGGACAGCATCTTGTCCCGCTTGGCGCGGTACAGCGCGATGCTTTTCTGCAGGTTGGCGTCCAGCGCGCCGCTGCCCATGAACTCCGCGGCCATATACTGGTCGAAGACGGGCGGGCACAGGTCCAGCGACTGCTTGCAGACGTAGATCTGCTCCAGCAGCGGCCCGGGCCCCAGGATCCAGCCCAGGCGGAAACCCGGCGCGAAAATCTTGGAGAAGCTGCCCAGGTGCAGGGTCCTTTCGGGCGCCAGGGAGTAGAGGGTGGGCACCGGCTCGCCGCTATAACGCAACTCCCGGTACGGGCTGTCCTCCACGATCAGGAAATCCCGCTCCCGCGCCAGGGCGACGAGGTTTTCCCGCTGCTCCAGGCTCATCGTCTCCCCGCTCGGATTCTGGAAATCCGGGATCACGTAGCAGAACTTCGGCTTCTTGCCGCCGGGGTTGTCCAGCGTGCGGATCTCGGCCCGGTAGGACTTGAACGACTGCAGGGCACCCAGATAGGTGGGCGCGGTGGTGAGGATGACGTCGCCGGGATTGACGAACACGCGCGTGCACACGTCGATCCCCTGCTGCGACGAGGTCGTGATCTGGACGTTCTCCACCGGGACGCCGTAGCGCTTCGCGATTACCTCGCGAAGCTCCGGCACACCCTGCGTCGCCCCGTACTGGAGCGCCTTGGCGCCGTATTTTTCCAGCACCCGGGCAGACAGGCTCCGGACCTCGTCCAACGGGAACGTGGACGCGTCGGGATAGCCGCCCGCGAAGGAATAAATGGACGCGAGGTCCACCTTCTTGAAGATCTCGCGCACCGGGGAGCGCATGAATGCGCCTACGTCCTCTGAAAAGAAATCTCCGTAATTCATCGTATCTCCTCGGCTGGGCCGATCAGGTAAACGTCCGAAAAACCGCCGTCCGGCACAGGCCGGAACTCCACCGCCAGCCGGTCGATCCGCGCCTGAATATTATAGGCTACTCCAGCTGCGGATGCGTGCGCAGGCGTTGTGGAGCCGGGGTGGCCAAGTATTTGCCGGGCACTTTTTTCGTGCCCGGCAAAACTTGGTCCCCCGGCGCGCAGGGCAGCATCCGCCGAGCCGTGCGAGGGCGTTGTGGAATTCAGATATGTAGCAATCGCGGCCGCGGTAATACCCGTGCCGCAGGCGAGCGTCTCCCCCTCCACACCCTTCTCGAACGTCCGCACCCGCAGCGTCCCGTCGGGATCCACGGACACGAAATTCGCATTGGCGCCCACCGGCGCGAAAACGGGATCCCAGCGCGCCCGGCGCCCTTCCGTCTCAACATCCACGGCCTCGGCGTCCGGCACGAAACGCACGAAATGGCGCGTCCCGGTGTCCACGAACCAGCCGTCCAGCGCCGGATGGAAGACCTTCACGTCAATCATCCGCAGCCGCACGGTCTTGCGTCCGCCCGGAAACCGCGCGCTGTCATCCTGAGCCTGTCGAAGGATCTCGCCCGTATGCGGCCCGTCCGCAGCCAGGAAGCGGAAAACGCCGCCCGCGCGCGGCTCCAGGCCGAGCTCGTCGGCGAAGGCCACGATGCAGCGCCCGCCGTTGCCGCACATCATTCCGCCGGAACCGTCGGAATTGTAGTACTCCATCCGGAAATCGTATTCCGCATCGCCCGCGTTCAGGATCATCAGCCCGTCGGCGCCGATCCGTCCGTCGGCCGCGGCGAAACCGCTCTTCCGGTCGCAGAGCGCGGCGATCCGCTCCGGCGTCCGGAACTCGGAAACATCCTCCTTCCGGCCGTCCAGGACCACGAAATCGTTGCCCGCACCCGAATATTTATGCAGTTCCGGCATCAGCGCAGCAGGTCCTCCAGGGTCACGGACCCGTCCGTCTTCTCGTCGCGGTATTTCACGATCACCGGGCAGTAGAGGGCCACCCCGCTGCCGGCTGCCGGGCCGCGGCTGAGCGGCTTGCTGCCGGACACGACCACGGCGCCGCGCGGCACGACCACGCGTCCGTCCGCGTTGCGCGGCACGAACTCGCCGGTGGTGGCGTCAAAGATCGCCGTGGAAGAGGTAATGATCACGCCGGAGGCGATCACGGCGCCCTCCTGCACGATCGTGCCTTCGTAAATGCCGCAGTTGCCGCCCACGAAAGCGCCGTCCTCGATGATGGTCGGCAGGGCGCCGGCCGGTTCGAGCACGCCGCCGATCTGGGTGGAAGCGGAGATATGGATGTGCTTGCCCACCTGGGCGCAGGAGCCGATGGTCACGTGGCTGTCCACCATCGTGCCGCTGTCCACGAAAGCGCCCACATTGATGTAGGCCGGCGGCATCACGATGGCGCCGGGCGCCACGTAGGCGCCGCGGCGGATGCTCGTCCCGCCCGGGACGATGCGCACGCCGTCCTCCCGGGAGAACTTCCGCACCGGGAAGGTATCCTTGTCGAAAAAGGGGAACTGGCCCTGGGACATGTCCTTGACCACCCCGAGCCGGAAGCCCGCGAGAATCACTTCCTTGACCCAGGTGTTGACCTGCCACACGCCATCTACTTTTTCGGCGACGCGGAGCCGGCCGGCCTCGAGGTCGGCGATGACACCTTCAAATTGTTCAATCGTTATTTCCATAAATCCTGTAACACTTTCTGCATCAGTTCCTTCGTCTGGTCCGACGCCTCGGCGAGCGGCAGGCGCACCGTGGCGCGCATCTGCCCGAGCAGCGAGAGCGCCGCCTTGGCCGGAATCGGGTTGGACTCCACGAAACACGCCTTGAAGAGCGGGAACAGCCGGTGGTGCAGCGCGCGGGCGGAGTCGTAATCGCCCCGCTGCACGGCTTCCACCATCTCCGTCACCTCCTTCGGCGCCACGTTGGACGCCACGGATACCACGCCGTGCGCCCCCGTCGCCATGAAGGCGAGCGTCATGTCGTCGTCGCCGCTCAGGACGGTGAAGCCTTCCGGGGCGCGGCGCAGGATCTCGCTCACCTGGTCGTATTTGCCGGACGCCTCCTTGATGCCCCGGATGTTGGGTACATCCTGGGCCAGGCGGAGTACCGTGTCGGGCAGCATGTTCGCGCCCGTGCGGCCCGGAACGTTGTAGATGATGACCGGGAGGGATGTTGCCGCGGCCACGGCCTTGAAATACTCATACTGCCCCTGCTGGGTCGGTTTGTTGTAATAGGGCACCACGACCAGCAGCGCATCGGGGCCGAGGGGCTCCAGCAGGCGGATGTTGGCCAGGGTGTCCGGCAGGCTGTTTACGCCCACGCCGACCAGCAGCGGCCGGCCCTGCGCGTGCGCCTTGACGGTCTGGAAGATGGCCACCTTTTCTTCCGGGGAGAGGGTCGGGGTCTCGCCGGTGGTGGCGAGGGGCACGAGGAAATGGACGCCGCCGCCGACCTGGCGGTCCACCAGCGCGGCGTACGCTTCATAATCCACGGCACCGTCCGCGGTGAACGGAGTCACCAGCGCCGTGCCGCATCCTTGCAGGACGAGATCTTTCATAAAGCAACACTATTTAACTAACGGCAGTAAAGATAGGAAATAATTCTTACTTTTCCACCGTATAGCTGCCGGGACCATATTCCCTGCTTTCCGTTTCGCCGGGCAGGGTGACGGATGCGGAAGCGCCTTCCGGTACCGTGAACGTCCAGACCCAGCGATCGCCTTCATAGCGCCAGGCGCTGCGGACCGGGCCGGCCGCGGAGCGGAATTCCGCTTCCAGGCTGCCCAGCCGACGGTCCGGAACCGGCCGCATGACGATGTGCCGGAACCCTGGGGCGGCGGGATCGGCGGCGATACCGGCGGCCGTCTCCCAGATCCACTCGCACACGCAGCCATAGGCGTAATGGTTGAAGCTGTTCATGCCCTGCGGCCCCAGCCCGCTTTCGCGCGTATAGCTGTTCCAGCGCTCCCAGATGGTGGTGGCCCCGTTGTCCATGGAGTACAGCCAGCCCGGGTTCCTGCGCTGGAAGAGCAGGTCCCAGGCAAGGTCCGCCATCCCGTTTTCGGTCAGGGTCTCCATCAGGATGGACGTGCCGAGGAAGCCGGTCTGCAGGCAGCCGCCGTGGGCGGCGAAATTCTCGCGCAGGCGGGCGCACAGGGCCTCCCGGGCTTCTCCCTCGACGAGTCCGTTCTTGAGAGCGAACAGCGCCGGGGTCTGCATCGTATTGAGAATCGGCGTCTTGAAGCCGCCTTTCCCGTCCAGGAAGGTCTCCTTCAGGTATTCTTTCGCAGCCTCCGCCATCGCCTCGTATCTCGCGGCGTCCCGGCCGGTGGCGAGCGCCATATCGCGCATCATCCCGGCATCGATCGCCCAGTAGGAAGCACCCAGATAGTTCCAGTAGGTCCGGGCGTCGGGCAGCAGGCTGCGCGGATGGCCGGGCCCGGCCTGGAAAAAGGCCCGGCCGCTGCAGCTTTCCAGCGGCTCGTAGCTCAGCCAGTCGGCCCACTGGTAATTCCCATTCTCGCCGGCGAGGGCGGCGTGATCGTAATGGGTGGCGTCCACGTGGTCCATAAAGCGCTCCATCGCCGCCCAGTTCTCGTCGATGATGGCGGTGTCGCCGAACTGCTTCCACACCGTCCAGGGGACGATGACGCCGGCGTCGGCCCAGCCCAGGCGCATCAGTTCGCCGCCGTACTGGGCCAGCGGGGCCACGCCGGGGAATCCGCCGGTCTCGCCCTGGCTGTCCCGCACGTCCTGCATCCATTTGTGGAAGAATCGGTCCGTGCCCGCGAAGAAGGTGCCCGTTTCCGCAAAGACCTGCGTGTCCGCCATCCACCCCAGGCGCTCATTGCGCTGCGGGCAGTCCGTCGGCACGGACAGGTAGTTGGAGCGCATGCCCCATACCGTATTGGATATCAACTGGTTGATGGATTCATCCCCGGTGCGTATCCGGCCCGTTTCCATTTCTTTCGTAATGGAGGAAACCGGCACCGACGCGAGTTCGCGGATCTCGACCTCCCCCGTGGCCGTAAGGGAAAGATATCGGTAACCGAAGAAGGTGCGGCTGGGCGTATAGCGCTCGTACTCCGGCGTACCGGCAAAGGTGTAAACCAGGCGCATCCCGGTTTCCGGCGTGCGCAGGTTCTCACGGTGGACGCTCCCTTCAGGCCCGTCCGCTCCGCGGTCGAGGGCGCCGTTGCCGTCGTTGAGCAACTCGCCCGGCAGGCAGGTCAGCACCGTACCGCCCCCCGCCCGGAAGGAGAAGGACGGCACGGCCGCGGCGTTCTGGCCGAAGTCCACGACCAGCGTCTCACCGGGCCGGAGGGTCATCGTCTGCCCGGCGGCGTACTCCCGTTTGATGACCACGCTTCCGAAGGCGTCTTCCTGTTCGTTCTCCACCCGCTCCCACACATAGGCGCGCACCGGCGCGAGCGAGAGGTCCCGGCGCAGATAGACCTCCGCGCCGTCGGACTGCAGGATCTTTCCGATGAATTCCGTGTTCCGCTCCGGCGTGGAAAGCTTGTCCGGCGTGGCCCAGCCGGGGAGTTCCCGGGCATCGTATTCTTCCCCGTCGAAGATGGCGGCGTGCCGGACCGGACCGGCGATCCCGGCCAGCCAGTTTTCGGTGTCGGTGCCGTAGCGGGCGCGGCTGCCGTCGGCAAACGTGAGTTCCAGCACACCGCGGAAGGCACATTTGCTGCCGCGCATGCCGTCGTTGCCGTCAGGCGTGACGATCTTGTCTGCCCACCAGCCGGGGGTCACCTGTGCGGACAGGACGTTCTCCCGGCCGGCGCGGGTGTCCAGGAACTCCGTGATGTCGTAGGTAAAGGAGCGGCGGGTCCGGTACGGATGGGTGAAACCCGGTTTCAGGAACTCCTCCCCGACCGGATGGCCGTTCACGTAGATTTCATACACCCCCAGCGCCGTGGTCATCCACCGGGCCGACTTGACCCGGCGTTTGTTCTTCAAGGTGGAGACGAACCAACTGGCGCCGTCGGCGGCCCGCCCGCTGATGTCAAAGACGGGGCCGGTGACGACCGGGGCATCCGCCGCGGAAATCCAGCAGGAACCTTCCCAGGAGGGATTCTCCGGGTCGATGGAGACGGCCGGCGCAGCGCCGCAGGCGCCCAGCGCCGCCAGGACGGCTGCCAGGGTGCGGAGCAAGGTTTTCATCCAAGGACCAGGTCCTTGAATTCGTGGACGCCCTGCAGGTTTCCGGTCATCAGCGCCGCATCCACGGCGCCCTCGGCGAAGCCCTGGCGGGAGAACGCCTCGTGGGTGAAGCTCAGCTTGTCCACGCCGGAGGTGAACTCCGCGATGTGGGTGCCGGGCACTTCCCCGATACGCTGGGAGCCGATTTCCGGCTTCTCGCCGAGGAACTCTTCGATCAGGCCGCCGATGCTCTTGGCCGTGCCGCTGGGCGCGTCCAGCTTGTGGATGTGGTGGATTTCCTCCACGTGCGGGGTGTAGCCGTGACCCCGGAGGACCTGGCAGGCACGGGCGACGCCCGCGAACAGGGCGATCACGCCCACGGAATAGTTGGACCCCCAGATCATCGGGGTGCCCGCCTTTTCGAAGGCGTCGAAGACGTCCGCCTTGATGTCGTTCCAGCCGGTGGTGCCCACCACGACGGCCTTGAAGTTCGCCGCGAGGGTCCGGTAATTGGCCCGGAAGGCTTCCGGGGTCGTGAAATCGATGCACACGCACTCCTTCGCCACCTCCTTCGGGATGGCGCAGATATCTTCGGAGGCGCAGACCAGTTCGATGCCGCGCCGCTGCAGGACGGCCTCGACCATATGGCCCATCTTGCCGTAACCGCTAATGATAACTTTCATAGATGCTTACGTAATTGGTGATGGCTTGCTCCAGGTCCTCGAAAGCGAGGTATTCGTCGTCGCGGTGGGCGACGGTAATCGAGCCGGGACCGCAGATGACTTTGTCCCGGAAATTCGTCAGGTGCGGAGCGTCGCTGCCGAAGGCCACGGTCTTCTGCGGGAAGCCGGGCAGGGTCAGGTAGCGCGCGGGGGCGTCGCCTCCGAATTCCTCCACCTGCAGGGTGTCGCAGGCCTGCGAACGCATCCAGGCCGTGACGGCGGCGTCCGAGGCGAAGGTCGTGCGGAAATACAGCCGGCAGTTCAGCTCCGGGCTCAGGATGTTCTGGGGATTGTCGCTGACCAGCTTGCCCACGTTCCACGTGGTGGCGCCGAGCAGCGGATCCTCCGGGAACCCGGCCACACGCAGTCCGTTCATGAAGTCCACGAACAGCTCCACGGCGCTCACGCCGTGCTCGGGGTAGCCGGAATGGAAGGGCTTCCCCCGGAACGTCAGGTTGAAGCGCTTGGTGCCCTTGGAGGCGCTGACCATGCAGTTGTCGGTGGGCTCGCCCACCACCAGCAGGGGCGCCCGGAAGTCCGTTTTCGCAAAGGCTTTCGCGCCCCAGGACCCCGTCTCCTCCCCGCTCAGGATGAGCAGGGCGAAGCCGCTGCGTCCGGCCTCCGCGAGGCGCCGGCAGGCGCGGTACATCGCGTAGAACTGCCCCTTGGCGTCGCAGGTGCCGCGCCCGCACACCCGGTCCGCCCCGAAGACGGGCGGCAGATAGGGCGGCACCGTGTCCATATGGGAGCAGAACACCACGCGGGGCTCCCCCCAGCGCAGCAGGACGTTGAGCGTGCCGTCGCCGACCTCGAAGGTCTCCACGGACGGGGCCTCCAGGTGGGCGGCGAGCCACTCCCCCAATTCCCGCTCACGGCCGGAAGTGGAGTCGAAAGACAGGATTTCGCGGAAGAGTTCCATACTACATCAGGATGTCTTTGATGATACCGGTGGCGGCCAGGCGGACGCCTTCGCCCGCGCCCTTGATGACGAGCGGGGCAGAATACTCGCTGCGGACCACGGTCACGTTTTCCGTGCCGCTGATCCAGTAGAACGGGCTCTCGGGACCCACGCGCTGCATTTTGATCTCCGCCCGGTAGCCCAGGCGGGCGGACGGGTCGCGGCGCAGGGACGCCACGAAACGCTGGCGCTGTCCCGCCGCGTCCAGTTCGTCCTCGCGGGCGATGAACTGCGGCTCGTACGCCGCCAGCCTGCGGTAGAATTCCTCCAGGGGGCAGTCGAAGAACTCCGGCCCGAGCATCGGGACGATCTCAACGTCCTCCGCCTCGAGGGGCACGCCCGCCTCGCGCGAGAGGATGAGCAGCTTGCGCAGCACGTCGCGGCCGCCCAGGTCGGTGCGCGGGTCGGACTCGGTCAGGCCCTCGTCCTGCGCGCGCCGGAGCAGCGTGGCGAAACTGTCGCGCCGGACGCCGTCGTAGCCGGTGATGATGTAATTGAGCGTGCAGGACACCACCGCCTCGATGGATTCGATGCCGTCGCTGCAGTTGGCGTCGCTGGCAATGGATTCCAGAATGGGCAGGGCGTTGCCTACCGTGGTGTCGTAGCGGAAGAAGGCGCCGTTCTCGCGGGCCTCCGCCTTCAGGGCGGCATACTGCACGTAAGGCAGCGCGAGGCTGCGCCGGTTCGAGGTCACGATGCTCAGTCCGCCGCGGAAAAGCTCGGCGTAGCGCCCGTGCAGATGATGGTCGTCGGTGCAGTCCACGAACACGGCGCCGCGCGGCGCGCACGCCAGGACGGCGTCGATGAAGGCCCCGCCCGCGGCGTTCTCTCCCGCCTCCAGCCGCTTTCCGGCGGCGTCGGGGCCGATGCCCCGCAGGTCCACCGCGTAGCGCCGGCTGTCCGATAGTCCGACGATGCGGATGCTGCGGCCGCGCCGGGCGGCGATGCGGTCCGCGCTCAGGCCCACCAGGCGCACCAGTTCGTGGCCCACGGCCCCGTAGCCTGCGATGAAGACCGGGATGACCGTCACCGCGCGGGATTCGAAGAACTCGCGGTGGATGGCGCACACGGCCGCCCGCTCGATGGTGGGACGGACGCGGATGAAGAAACAGTCGCCCGCGCCGCTTACCTCGCCCAGCGGCTGGATGCCCGCCTCGGCGAGCGCCGCACGGATGCGCAGCCCGGCGGCGGCGCGGTTCGGAATCCCCTCGCCGACCAGGCACACCACGGATTCGCCCCGGTCGGCGTGCGTCAGGCTCGTCACGCCCATCCACTCGCCTTCCTTCACGGCGGGCCGGCCGCTTACCAGCGTGCCGGGATGCCGGGGGTCGAAAGTATTGCGGATGCTGAACGCGATGCCCGCCTCCATGGCCGGCTTCACGGTGGGGGCGTAGAGCACCTTGGCGCCGTTTTCCGCCAGGGAGAGGGCCGCCTGGTAGGAAATGTCCGGGATGGTGACGGCGGCGGGGACCACCTTGGGGTTGGCGGTCATCATGCCGGGCACGTCGGTCCAGATCTCCAGCGAAGCGGCGCGGGCACCGGCCGCGAACAGGGCGGCGCTGTAGTCCGAGCCGCCGCGGCCGAGCGTGGTCACGCGGCCCTCGCCGTCCGAGGCGATGAAGCCCGGGGCCACGAACACGCGTACGTCCGGCGCCGCATCCACGGCGGAGCGGATGTTCGCGTACGTCTGCGCTTCATCCACCGTGCCGCCCGGCGCGAGGACGAGCCGGCGCGAGTCCAGCCACAGCGCGGCGATGTCCTCGCAGGCGATTTTCCGCGCGAGGATGCGCGTCGAAAACAGTTCCCCGAAGGTCACGCAGGCCGCCGGCTCCGCAGCGGCGAGCTCTTCGAAGAGCCCGTCCAGCTCGGCGAGCATTTCCCGGCGTTCGGCGCCGGTGAACAGGCGGCGGGCGATGGCCCGGTGCCTGTCCCGGAGCACCCCGATCCGCTGCGCTTTCGCAGCGGGATCACGTTCTTCCCCGAGGGCGATCAGCGCGTCGGTGCATCCGCTCACGGCGGAACTGACCAGGATGACCCGGTCCTTCTCCGCCGCGGCCAGCACGATGTCCAGCACCCGGGACATGCGGGTCGCGTCCGCGACCGAACTGCCTCCGAACTTGAGTACCTGCATAGGCGGTCTAGATTCTTTCGATATGGGCTCCGAGCGCGTTCAGGCGGCCTTCGATGTCTTCGTAGCCGCGGTCGATCTGCTCGATGTTGTCGATGGTGGAAGTGCCTTTGGCGGACATCGCCGCCAGCAGCATCGCGATGCCGGCGCGGATGTCCGGCGAGGTCATCCGGTTCGCCCGGAGATTGATCTTGTGGTCGTGGCCGATAACCACGGCGCGGTGCGGGTCGCAGAGGATGATCTGCGCGCCCATGTCGATGAGCTTGTCCACGAAGAACAGGCGGCTCTCGAACATCTTCTGGTGGATGAGCACGCTGCCCTTGCACTGCGTGGCCA
>Ga0310691_10004521_pt1 | contig 15612 bp, 29 predicted proteins | sample 176DNAGHGlowgp2_FD_203887 | JGI IMG/M metagenome (GOLD analysis project Ga0310691, IMG submission 203887) | Sheep rumen microbial communities from Palmerston North, Manawatu-Wanganui, New Zealand - 1766 DNA GHGlow gp2 (v2) (version 2) | ecosystem: Host-associated > Mammals > Digestive system >...
TACAGATAAACTCACAGAGGATGAAGCAGAACAAAAGATAAATACAGAATTTATATCTTGGGATAAAACAAAAATAGATGCAAGAGATATTCATGAATTAATTACACTTGCATTTTTAAATAGAAACCTTATCAACGATAATTCATTTTCTGCATTTATTGATAAAATACAACAAAATATACCAAATCTATGGAATAAAATAAAGAATGATCCTCATAGTAAAAATATGTTATTAAGTTTTCTTAATAATATTATGCAAAAGATTAATGTTTAGTTAAAAGGTATACGGTCTGAAGAATATATAGGAACATCAAGATTTAATAAAACATTTACTGCTAAAATATCTGGTTCTGATGAATTAATAGCATGTCATATAGATCAACTATATATAGACAAAAATGGTGGTATACATGTATTTAACTTTAAAACAACAACAATGCCACCTAAAGATTGGTCTATAAATAAGGATTTAAAGTATACTTATGAGGTTGCATTAATTAAACGTATTTTAGCTGCTAATGGTATTCCAGTAGAATATATTGACAAAGATGGTCAAATACAAAATAATATAAATTTTTATAATATTCCATTAGGAATATCTTATAATGAACCTACTGTACAGAATGATAAAATTGTACAAGATAGTATATGTTCTAATATAACAAGTATGACTGTATATGATCCAATAACATATTCTGTACGTAATGATAAAGCATATCTAAAAAAATATGAACAAGATGTAAAAAATATTATAAAAGTAGATAGTGAACCAATATAGGATTTAACAATTCATGCCGATTTAGAACGTGCGGATTTATTAAGTAGATGCATTAATCCAGAATATGATGCAAAAAGTAAAGGCTTACAACTTTCTGCGAAAACATGGATCAGAGAACATGAACACGATATTAAATTCGAAAATGATGAATGGATAATAACATTTGAAGATGGTACTGAGATAAGATCTTCAAATCCAAAAACACCATCAAACAACCCTGATTTAATTTCTAAAATATCTGAAAGATTAGATATTATTGCAGGAGGAGAACCTATAGTTATTGATAATTTAATTACAGAAATCATAAATAATTATCATGTTAGAAGTTCATTCCAAAATCGTAGGGGTTTTAGATTTTCAGCTAGTTATGCTGATGCATCATTAGCATTATATCTAGATGAAAATTCTGATGGAGAACATGATTGGTAGTTATTACAGAACGATAAATTATTTTCATGTGGAATTTTATTATTTAAAAATAAAAACACTGGATAGATTGATATTGTTGTTCCTAGTGCATTAAGACCAAGGGAACTTATTCCTTTAAAAGAAAAAAGGAAAAATATTCTAGGCTATTATACTGAAGACATGAATGCTCCAACTCTTATGTAGGCCACATATGGAAATATGGAAATAATACGAGCGTTAGCAGTATTAAATGAAATAATGCCTGAGCTTGGAGAAGATGGGAAACTTGGTGATATAAAAGTTATTACACCATATTCAGGTGGTGATGGTCTTTACAGACATGCTAAAGATATGGTAAAAGAATTTAATACGATAGTCAGGTATTTAAAAAATAATATTTCAGATTTAGCTGATTATAAAGTCAATTTTAATAAAACGCAATTTGTAGATTCTACAACATTAATTGTACAATATACACAATCTTTATTAGGTGGTAGTGAACTATCTACTAATAGAAAAAATGAATTAATTAATTCTTTAGGTTTAAATGGTTTAGAAAATCTAAAATCAAAAGAAGCAATAATAGTCAAATTACAAGAAATTGTAGAAAATATAGAAAGTGGGAAAGACCCAAACGCTATTATAGAAGATAGAAAATCTCTAAATAAAGATAAAAGAATAATAGCTAATATTTATATAGAATGTATTAAAACAATAAATCGATATAATGGTATCGAAAGCCCATAGGTAAAAGAAATAGATTCATTTTCAAGAAACATGTTACCATAGTATGCCAATCCAGATGAAAATGTAAGATATATGGCAAATCTTTATGCTCGTGCACTTGATGAAAGTTCTATTTAGTTTGATAAAAAATATTCCCCTATTAGAAAAAGAATCTAGGAATTTTATGAAGAATCTGGATATGGAACAGTTAAGTCTGCAGTATTAGGATCAGCTGAAAGCGTATTTAAAAATATGTTTGAATTAGATGCTAATGGTAAAAAAACATGGTACTTTGTAAATCCTTATGATAAAGTATCTAGCGCATTACTGAGCGAAAAACAAAGAGATTTTTTAAAATTTATTTTATTCTAGCTAGGTAAATTAAAAGAAGAAAGAATTGCAGAATATTAGTTCCCGTTCTCATCATATGAAGATCCAAAAATCGCTAATTGGTTAAAAGATGAAAACAATAAACGCTCATACCTTAGAGTACCACTTGAAAGAGGGTCAACAGCACATCAAGTAAGAAATGGTGCAACTGGTGTAAAAAATCATTTTAAAGAAGAATATTCTAAAATGAGAAAATTTGGTTTTGGAGAATATTTAAAATCAAAATATCAAGAAAGACAAAGTGAAAATAGTTTTTCTGATAATGCAGAACGAAATGATCCGTTGTTTAAATTAACTGTACATAATGCATTAGCTGCTTCTGTAGACAGCCCTGAAATTCGTAAATAGATGTTAAATACTCATGAAGATGATTATTTTGAAACAAATATAGAATACATAATAGCTCATTTTATTGAAAAACAAATTATGACAAAAGAGCTTACAAAAGTTGCATTTTAGGGAAAATGTTTAATTATGGAAATGCAATTATTAGGAAGTACAGAAGGTTAGAAAGCAAAGGGTATTTTACAAAAAAGTATCATGGAAATTGAAAAATACTTAAAAATAAATGTATTTGGAAAGACTATTATGGAAGATTTATCTATCCAAGCTATGGAATTTTTAACGCCAGCAAAACGACTCATGAGTCATTTATTCATTGCTGGAAACTTACGATCTGCATTTCGCGATTCTTTTGAAGGCTTATGGTAGAATTTCATGAGAACGGCTACTCATTTTCAAAATGATTTAAAAGCTGAATATATTAGAAAAGGATATAAACATGTCTTGCAAGATATGTTTAAAAGTGATAGAGATATTAATATCATGTCAGAGCTTTGTTTAAGATATCGCTTATCTAACACTGATGCTGCACGAATTTCAGAAAGAGCATTAATGGGTAGAGGAGGAATTTTTAATCCTGATCAATGGGCCTATTCAACATTAAGAGCACCTGATTTTCTGAATAGAATGACGTTATTTGTTGCAAGATGTTTACAAGATGGTGTATGGGGTGCATTCTCATTAGATAAAGAAACTCATTAGTTAAAGTATAATTGGAAAGAAGATGAACGTTTCAAAATATACGCATCAGGAGACGAGAATAATCCTAAATATTTAGAATAGAAAGCTTTATATTACGCAGCTGTAAGAACATATAATCAAGAACATCCAAATAATACAATAACATATGATGGCAATACAACGCCTTTACCTGAACCATATTCACAAAATGAAATTCGTCAATTTAAGATGTTTTCAGATGGTATATATGGTGCGTATGACAAATCATAGAAAGCTATGTATGAAAACATATTTTTAGGATAGACGTTTGGCGTTTTTACTACTTGGTTAAACGGATAGGCTGCGGCATGGTTCAGAAAACCAGGATATTATAGTGAATATTTTACTACAAGAGATAAAGATGGTAATTTGTTAATAAAACGAGATGATTTTTCTGGAAATGAATTATATATGGATAAAGATGGATTTATTGTAGAAAAAACTGCAGACGGTAAATTTATTGATGAAAATGGCAATGAATTAGATCAAAATGCAAAATATACACCAGTAATAGATAAAATACCATTACCTGTATAGGGTATTATTTTTACATTAGGTACATTAGTCGAAAAAGTTTTTGGTGAAGATGGCATACAGGGCGCTAGAAGATATTTGCAATTAAATAAATATGAAATGGCAAATTTTAAAAAAGCATTAACAGATCTATTAATGTGGGCTCTATTTGGAATCTTATTTGGATCTATTTTTACTCCAGCATATGAAGAACATAAAAAGAATATGGATGTAGATAATTTGTTAGGGAATATGTGTATTGAAGCATTGTATAAGTCAACTATAAATTCGTATGATGGTTTTAAAGGTCCATTTGCTATGATATAGTATATTACAGATGATATTGAACCAAGTGCAGCAAATGTATCAATAAAAGTTGTATCAGACGCAATGAAAGTTATTATGGGAGAAAAAAACTTCACTGCATACATGTATAATAATATGCCTGGAATTAGGGTATTCAAAGATACTTTAGGCAAAATTGAGAAAGCCAATCAAAGTTTGTCAAATAAATAAGCAAAGCATAAAACTAATAATCTTGCTGCTAATATTATTATACAAAAATAAAATACGAGTAATAATATTTTAATTATCATAATATTCTAAAAAAAAAAGCCCAACCAAGAGATTTCTCTCCTGATTGGGCTTTAATTATTCTATAGGTTTTATATTATTCTCTTGATCAATTATAAATGCTTGGCTTGCATCTAGCATTGCCCAATTATCATTTATTTCATAATCAAATTGTTGATAATTCGGGTAACTAAGAGAGTGTGCGAATATTTGATAATAATCATCTAATGGTTGTTGATTTAAATGTTCCTGAATATCTGCCCAAATTAATGAACCATGTGGGTACCAACCACCTCTTTCTCTACTAATCATTGAAATAGGACAAGTATAGAAATTATTGTCATAATTTTGAAGACACTTTTCTAAAAGCTCAAAATTATTAGTATCTTTTATTTGAGACAATTCGCCAATCCATTTGTAATCTTCATCAGTTTCAGGATCCACATAATTTGTTGTTCCAGGTTCACCTGGATTCCATTCATTATATTCTTGAGCAGCCATTGCAGATATGTCATTTAACCACTTCTGTGTTATTCCTGCATGACTAAAAAGATATTTGCATCCATTAAGTTCAAGCGTATATGTTAATCTAAACTTTGAAATGTTATCCTTGAACATAGCTTCAATATCCTTTTCACGAGCTTTATCTATACGACAAGTATCAAGATTAACAAAATAATGCCAATCATGATTACCTATTAAATATGTTATTCTATTATCAATAATAGAAAGATTTAATATTTCTATAAAATTATCAAAAGCTTCTTCTTGTGATATATTTTCAAATGGATATGGATCTAAATAATCACCTAAAAATATAATTTGTAGATTTGGGTATTCTTGTTTTGGAAATTTATTTATTGCTTCTTTCCAAAATTTTCTACCATGTACATCTGGAATTATTAAAATTTGCGGTTGTTCCATTATATAGTAAGGTTTACTTCAGTTATATAACAAGGAAAAGCATTTGTCCTTCTACAATATTTTATTGCTTTATTTCTGTCTATAAAGACTTTTTCTACTCTATGGTTTCTGGTTACTACATAAACAGGTAGAAACTCATATGAACATTGATTTTTATGAGACGACATTTTTTTATTTTTTTAATTAATAAATTATGAATCATCTAATTGCTTATAATTTAAAACTGTAATGTTAATTGTCCTGTATTCAACCGTTTTGGCTTCATCTCTATTATTGTTTCATCTGGTTTTGGCCATCCTATTAATAATGGAGAAGTAGGATCATGCATTGAATAATTTTGGTCACATTGATCAAAATCTGCAGAAGCGTAACAATATTTACATTTATGTAAACATGTATTATATTCTCCTATAGAAGTATTCGGATAACAAGCGCACCCCCACGGAGATGATTGTTTTATCTTTTCTGGATAAATACCAATAAGATTTAATGCTTGTTCATCAAGACATCCAGTAACTTCAACACCTTCTAAATCTTTAAACTGTAAGCCATTTCCACAAGTTTGTAATTTTAATCCTCTAGATTTTGAAATTTGTAGGAGTTTCTTGATAATAAATAATTTATCATTATACGTAATCTCTTTTAGATTTGGCATATGACGTTTAACTTTTTCATACATAGATATAAAGTTAATAACCACTTTACTAGTATAAGGTGCCAATTCTCTACTTAGCATTACAAAAGTAGATATGTGTTTATCAATATCATATTTATCAGATAGTAATATTGGATCATACCTCCAAATTACTTTATCTTTACCATACCTGTCTGAAAGTTCTTTAAAACTATTTATTCTTTGTTCTAAATTAGGAACGTTTGGTTCTAAGTCGGTTCCGTATCCTGTAATAGTATAATGAAATATACTTGGAAATTTATCAGTTATATAATGTAAATCATTTAATATTGGAGTATAGTTTTTAGAACACCAAAATATACCCTCAATATGATCATGATCAAGTAATACCTTATGTAAAGTAGAAGGTGCAGCAGGATTTCTGAAATATAAATAACCTTCTTTAAATCTATTTAATAACCATTCTGAATAAAATGCAGGTATATCTGTTCTAAAATCAATACTCAATATCATAAATTTTCATATAACAATGTTATGTGGTCTTTTTTAATATCTGGTTTTTCTATTTGGTTATATTCACATAAATCATTAAATTGTTTTAAATTAAATGGATGTGCAATAACATGTATTCCAGATTTAGTGTTTATATGCGTAATATATGGATCCTTAAATTTTGAATCGCATATTCTTATTAATCTTAATATTTCATTAAAATATTCGATACTAGGATTATCATCAATATCAATGATCCATCTATCATCTATTGATTTTAACTTACCAAATACATGATCGATAATTCTCCATGGCTTTTTAAATTCATTATTATATATATTAAATGAAAAATTAGATGCGCAAAGTTTGGTATAAGATTCCTTTGATTTTACAGCAACAGATACATATGCTCTTAATTTAAATATATCACAACATTTAATTATTTCATCTTGGACTATATTTAATTTTTCTATAGAATCAATATAATATGATTTAAACGTATAATTCGCAGAAGGTAAATTCGGATGGTCTTTACCTCTTCTTATTAATAGAACTTGAAAAAATAAATCTCCAACATTCTTTTGTAACATTGGAATACCTAGTTCTATCATGTATTGCTTTATGAATTCAAAATTATTTGTCATTAATAATTATATTATAAATTACTTTGATTACTTTAGCATCATAAAGAGATTTTAATAATTTTTTTTTAAAAAAAAGAGGGGCCCCAGCACGGGGCTCACCTCAACACATATATTAACAATTAAACTCTCATATTTTTTTGATCATGATATTCTGCAATAAAACAAGCAATCATGATTGATATAATTAAAAAAGATATAATACCTATTGCGTATAATTCTATCATTACTTCTCCATCGCAAACATTATACAATAGCTAGCCATATCTTTCAATGTATCTTGTACAGACTCATCCATTACTTCTCTATCTTTTACTAAGATAAGATTTTTAAGACGATTAAATTTATCATTAATCCTTACTAATGCAGCTACATCACCAAATTCATCTATTGATTTACTAAATGCATCGCCATAATCATGATTTTTTTTCTGATACAAGTCTGTTATTTCATTACATATAGAAGCAAATTGTTCAACCTTTTTATCTAATGGACTAACAGGTATGCTTTGCTTTTTTGCTATTTCTTCTATAATATGACTCATTTTATTAAATGTAATTTTACTAATTCAGAAATATAAGATCCATCGTTTTGTGGATATTTATCTTTAATATATTTAATAATTATTCCCATTTTGTTTTTAGGAATATATTCTATATAATTTACATTTATATCGATTCCATTAGCTATACAAGCTTCATCCATAGCTTTTATTAATTCAGCCTCATTTGCTTCTTCTGGGATAAGAGCTTGTAATATATCTAATTCGTTTTGTTCTTTCTCTACCAAATCTTGTCTATTAGCATTATTAAATTGCTCAATAGATTCTTTATGCTGAGATATCAATTTTTTAAGAATACTTATCTCGGCATTATCATTATATTCTTTTGCGTTTTTCGCAGTTTTAAATTTTAATATTTCATTTTTAATGTCTCTCAAAACATTAGTTTTCACACTATCGTGATTTTTAATGCTTTGAGAGATTAAGAGTTCAATATTGATCATATTTCCAATATTTTCGGTTCGTATGCTATGTTATATTGTTCATTTAAAATAGAAACGTTATAACATTTTGTATCTTCTAATATACACTCTTGATGTGTTGCAGAATGTAAATGTCCAGAAATGCAATATTTTGGTTTCTTTTCTATAATAGCATTTCTTAATGGAATATTACCTATATGTTGACTAGTATAATTGTCTAGACATACATCATTTACATTATAAGGACAATCATGAGTTAATAAAATATCGACAGATTCTGGAATTTTCTTATATTTTCTTTCCAGTCGTTTCTCGCTATCCATAAATGCCCACGTTCCAAAAGGACTACACCAAGGAGTACCATAGATTGTTTTATTTTCAATTACAATTTTTGAATCTTGTAAATAAAAAATATTATCTTTGTAAAAATTTTCTAATACCCATTTAGTATCAAATTGCATTAGAAAATCATGATTACCGCCAATAAATATTTTATATGTTGTATTAATTGATTGTAACCAAGGTTTGAATTTATTAATCATAAATTCTTGAGATAAACTTTTATATCGTTGACATTGCAGAGGAACAATATCCCCTGCAATCAACAATATATCAGCTTCATATTGTGTATAATCTGGTAAGTTACCATGTAAATCACTGCATGCTAATATTTTAACCATGATTGATCCAATATAAATAATTTACTTTCTTTTTACTTTGTATTGATATTCTTTCTTCTACTAATGACCAAGGTATTGGTGTATAATCGTTAAAGTCAACACCAACATCATATTGATAAGAATTACAATATTTCATTAATTTAAAATCTTCACCATCATTTTTATATCGTGATGTATGAACATGTCCAAATAATTGAAATACAGCTTTGTCATAAGGCCTCAGACTACCACCATAACATAAAAATGGATAATGATTTAAATAGATACTTCGTGTACCTATTTTAATAAACATTTGTGATGTTACATATTCAAAATATCTCATTGATCCATCTTGTAAATTATGATAATCATGATTTCCTATTATCAATATTTGTTTACCATTTAGTTTGCTTAAACATTCATCAAGTTCTTTACTTCCTCCAAAACATATATCTCCTAAATTGAAGACTATTCCATCTTTTGGAACTACACGATTCCAATTTTCGATCAATTTATTATTCATTTCTTGAATATTCGAAAATGGTCTATTACAAAATTTTATAATATTATTATGATAAAAATGTAAATCAGATGTAAAAAAGATAGGTTGTTCAGGATCAAATAGAGTTTTAAAATTATGTGATTGCATATAAATATATTAATTGATCATCAATAAATCTTTTTACAGTAAAATATATTTCGTACCCATATTCACATCTTACTAATTCATTAATGATGTAATCGAATGTATTAGGTTTAATTTGATACCATGTGTCATTATATAATATAAAATTAAATACATCATGTCCATCATATTCAAAACCATCGTAAAACATAGGACCAGGAAACATAGGTCCAGAAGCACATTCTAGCCCTTTAACACATATTCTTTTATATAAATCCATTTCATTTAAACATAGTATGTATATGAATGAGGCATACCAGTTGCAGATGTTACAACTGTATACGGATCAGGTGTATCAGTTGTCATTGTTGTATTAGATGTTGGAATTGTATTTAAAGTTGCTGTAGTATACATTGGTCTTATTGCAGATTCAATAAAACTATCCATGGTCCCAAATCTATTACTATTAAGCAATTGTTCACGAAGATATTCATGTGCTGTAACCTCATGAGTGGTATCAACATTTACATTTTCATTACTTGTAACATCTTTTGATTTATCTTTATATACTTTGTAAAAAGAATTAAATAAATCATCAGAAATTCCTGTTTTTTCATAAAAATCAGATGGTAAGCCTACTTCATATAAACCATCAATATCATAATGTCCTCTTTCGAGTATTCCTTTAATTTGTAAAAATGCAGTTTTGGTTATTTCCATTGATTATAATGTTTTCTTGTATATATATAATCTAATCTTTTTTCGTTATTGTATGCTTCTTTTTCAAACGATATATTTCTGTATGCTTTATGAAAATTTTCGTATTGAATTATTCTCATAAACCATTCCAATAAATATATAATATAAAATCCTATATATACTAATTCTTTCATTTGTGCTGTATGAATAGCTTCATGATTAATTGTATATTTGTCTAATGGTTTGTATTCTTTTCTTGCGAATAAAATGCCAAATAGATTTATTGCTAAATACCCTTTAAAAGGTATTGTATTATTATAAATAACTTTCATTAAAAGATTAACATTAACAGTCCTACTACAGCGCCCAATGCTAAAACACAACCAATCCAAGTTATAAATGGTTTCAAGAAGGAATCCTTCCAAGTTTCTTTATCGTTATTTTCCATTTTTTCCTAATATTAATTCGTTAAAATATGGTAATTCTTCTACCATTTTGCAGAAATTGCCCCAATCTTCTTTTAATCTATGATGTTTCCTTTGAAAATACATTGTTTGCAATTGTAAATAATTAGTAGTTACATGCATAAACAATTCAACGCCCAAAGGACAATTAGATAAAACCTTCATCCAAGCTTTATATAACTTATCATCTTTATCTGATTCATTATAATTAACATTGATATCATTATACTCTTGAATATATTTCTTCATCAATTCTTTATTCTCGAATGTAACATATTCATTAAAACATGCATCCATATTCATTTGCAATAATTTATGCATTTTACTTGAAGATGAAATTATTTCAAAGAAATGATATCTTTGTAATTCTGGTGAAATATAATTAGGATATCTAATATCAAAAGATACTAAAACACCAGCTAATGCATGATGATGAGATTTAATATTACTATTATTAGAAGTATTAATTAATCTTATCATCCTGTTTAAACCTTTTTCGAATTCTTCATCATTGATTTCTACAGGATTAATTCTAAATGCATTACCAGAAGCTATAACAGCTTCTTTTAAATTATATACATTAACATTAGATATCGTCAGCATCAGAAGTTAAATAAGCTATTAATAAAATAAATACTCCAATCCAAGAAAACAATGACATAAAAGCATAGGAGATAATCTTCTTTCCACTTCTATCTGGATTTAAATATAGAAAAAACAGAAAGCATATTAATACTCCAATTATATAAATACCAGTCATGTTATATATTTTTAATAATTAGAAAATAAATCTAATTGATTGGTTACTATACTATTCTTGATCTTATTTGCTTCTTTTATATAAAACAAATAGTTAATATTATAATCTTCGGATTGATGATATGTATTAAATAATAGAGCAGTAAAACCTTCATTGATAATCGAAGATGTTCCCTCATTTGATACTTTAGATAATACACCAGCATTAATATCATTTGATATATAATATCTCGTCGTTCTTTGTAACTTAAGATTATTCTTTGAACCATCTTTATTAAGAGTTGTAAAAAACGCAGTGCTATCTCTTGAGGTTTTTAACCTTAAACAAAAATCAAAAATATCTTTATGATTTTTAATTGTATCAGATATAGGGATACTATCAATAAAATATTGTTTTAATGCTATTGGTACAATCCTCATAGAATGATCTTTATGTAGTTCTTTATCAATTTCAAAACATCCTTTTAATTTAAGCTTGCCATTATTATATTGTGCTATATAATTATTAACGTCTTTAATAATAATTTTATTGTAATAATTATTTTCAATTGTTAAACCAATATTATTGTTTATCCATTTCGTAATTATTTCAACTTTATTTAATTGATCATAAGGAATAATATATGTTACACCATCTGTATTTGCTTGAATTAAATTAAATTCAGGAATATATCTGTATAACATTTCTATCCATAATGATATAAACATTTGTCCTGCAACAGTTATTTTTGCTGTATATAATGGATCATACATAATAGAATTCTCTTCATTAGATTTACCATATACAGCATTTGCAGCTTTCTTAAATCCGTCAACAATTACATTGTTACGTTCTTCTTCTGGTTTAGTTTTTTCTGCCAATCTTACATCAACGATATTTTGTTTATAGATATCTGTAAATATTGGTCCAAGATGTTCTGGATAGCATTTTAATACTACACCTAGAGTAGGATATAATGATACTATATCTTGATCAACTATAATATACTTATCATCAGATGTAAATATACCAGTCTTAGATGAATGTAAACCACCTACACCATAATATAATTTATTATCATGGAATATAATTGATTCTTCAAAAGAATCCTTCATTTGTGTTATTGATGTAGATCGAAACTTTTCTTTAATATAATTAAACTCCTTTGATTTAAAATTAGCCCAAGAAGGTATACATTCAGCAAGATTAATAATATTCCTTGGAGATGTTGGCATCTTTTTTAATTGAGCAATAGTTTGATTAGTACATTTAGCATATATTTTAGCAATAATACTTTCTCCTAATCTTGCATCTGGATAATTTATACAATTAATCCTAAATTTTTGGGCTAAATTTAATCTTAAAGCAATTTGATTTTTATTCTTATATAGTTGATTGTCTGTTTTACCAAGAGTTATACTAAGAAAATTAGATATTGCAGTAACATCATTTTTCTTATATTTAAATATTATTTCTTCATCTCCTTCTTTACACCAATAAGAATTATTGAATGGCATATCTTCTATATTATCCATTCTCATAGCAAATTCAAGATCTTTTAAAGAACAATTTTTATGTCTGAAATGCCATATTCTATAAAGATCGATTTGTCTTATAATTTTGTCTTTATAGTTAATAGAAGAAAATTCAGAAGTAAGTATTTCTTGTGATTTATTATATAGTTGTTGGGCTATAGTTTGTCCATTAGAACTCTTAAATATATCATAATTTGATAATAAATAATGTTCTAATGGATAATCATAGTCTTCATTATTAAATCCTACTTGTATATAATCTTTGCGTTGTAAATGTTTTATTAATTGATCTAATTCATTTTTCCATTTACATATACAAAAATTATAAAATTCATGTTTGTTATAATCGTAAGCAGTATATGTAAATATGTTTGGTAAACATACTATATCATATACTTCAATCTGCATATCTATTACATTCTACTTTTAGTTGTGGTTTCCATATTTCGCCCAACTTACCAATGTGACAACCAAGACCAATCCATTTAATATTAGGAAAATGGTTAAACAAATACCCTAATACCTCCAAACTAATATTAGGAATAGAATAATTGTTCCAATAAATCATAATATAATCATTATCATGATTTTCTGTTTCCATAAGATATCCTCTTATTTTAAATTGAAATGGAATGTTATATTCTGTAAACCATTGGGATAATCTTGTATCCATAAACTTCGCAGGAGGAAATTTAATCAACAACGTATCAGAATCAATGTAAAATGGTTTTCTGATTGATAAAAATTCTTGTTCAGTCATTTGTGTATTTAGTATCATATGGAGACAATACTATTAGCCCATATTTCCTATACATGTTAGCTATTCTTTGATCATCTTCCAGTACAAAATCAATAAAATATTTATCTTTAATATTATTTAGGAATAGTTCTTCTTTTACTTCTACTCCTTTTCTACAATCACCATGTTCACGAAATAGAATTACATCGTTAGTAGAAATAGAAACATTGTTAATCAACCAATTAGTAGTAACTTGTTGAATATCATTATCGTTATCTCTACCAGTTACAAATATTTTTGTATAAGGATAAGGTTTAATTATATAATTAACAATAGGTGATATTACAACATCATCCTTCATGCCTTCTGCAGCACCTTCTCCAAACCATGGTCTACCAGTAACATTCCAAGAAACAGTATTATCTATATCAATGATAATAGCATGTTCAAGACGTGCATCTTGCTTATTAAATAATTCAAGTTGTTTCTTGTTTGTTGCTGCTGCTATTTTTGGATGATAACGACGATAAAAATCTTTGATAACCTTCTCTCCTACAGGTTGCTCTCGCATAGAGTCTCGTTTGATACATTCTTCTAATGGTATATTAAAATATTTTTCTTCTATTTCTATCTTGCAATTTAATTTTTCTTCAAGTTCATGAACATAATTCATAATTAACGAATATGTTTTATCATTAAGATTTGACACATCGTCTAGAATTACATCATATCCAGATTCTAATGCATTATACATTGTAGAATATTCCGTATTCTTAACAATATTTTCAAGATTTTTAGACCATTGGCAGTTAAACATTAATCTAATAGAATCTCTATTTAGATGTATTGTATTAGGATTATTTTTACAATATTCATTTGAATATGTACTCTTACCTGATCCAGGAAGACCATATAAAATAATTAGTTTACTCATATTTAAATAGATTTTTTCTTATCATTTCAAGACCAGAATCTTTTAATTGTCTTACACGTTCTGCTGTTAAACCCATCTTTTCACCTATTTCATCAAGGTTCATAGCTTGTGTATACAAACCAAAATACATTTTAATAATAGCAGACTCTCTTAAAGGTATTTTATCTAACTCATTAGTGATATATTGTAAATATTCACTTTTCATTAGTTCTTCTTCAGGATCATCATCATTATTAGGAACTACATCTAATAAACTACCTGCATCATCAGTATTCTTTTCAAATGGAGTATCAAAAGATACCATCTTACGTTTAGCATTAAATGCAACATTAAGTGCATCAACACTCATTCCAGTTAAATCTGATAATTCTCCAATTGTAACATCTCTACCGAATGTCTTTAAATAAAAATCTTTAATTTGGTGTAATCTATTCATAACATTTAACATACTATTTGGAATTCTTACAGTTCTCGAATTAGTATTTAATGCATGAATAATAGATTGTCTTATCCACCATCCTACGTATGTTAAGAATTTAGTATTTTTATCTGGATCAAATTTTCGTGCACCAATAACTAAACCTTTATTTCCTTCAGATATTAAATCCATTAACTCTATACCTTGACCTTGATATTGTTTAGCTATGGTAACAACAAATCTTAAATTCGAATTTATAAGTTTATTTATAGCCTTTTCATCACCTTCTTGTACTAAAGGATATAAACTTAATTCCTCTTCTTCGGAAAGGAGAGGAATCTTATTTATATCTTTTAAATATATTTCAAGCATTTCATCATCATGATTGGTGATTGATTTTGCTTTACTAATATTCTTCACGCTTTTGTTAGTTTTAGTTCGCCATACCAAAGACTTCCTTCAATGAACCATATCGTTTTATGCTCTTTATTAATAATGACATAAGCATAATCAGCAGACCATCCTTCTGGAGGATATGTTTGATTAATTTGATAACCAAGTTTATCACATACCTTTCTTATTAAACCAAATGATACATAATTAAGATTATATGTTTTATCGTTACCAAGTAATATTAAACTAGTCAATTTGACTTCTATTGCATCAACATAATTC
>Ga0310691_10004524_pt1 | contig 15611 bp, 17 predicted proteins | sample 176DNAGHGlowgp2_FD_203887 | JGI IMG/M metagenome (GOLD analysis project Ga0310691, IMG submission 203887) | Sheep rumen microbial communities from Palmerston North, Manawatu-Wanganui, New Zealand - 1766 DNA GHGlow gp2 (v2) (version 2) | ecosystem: Host-associated > Mammals > Digestive system >...
ATTTCATACCTGTTAATATAGCAGATTTTCTAGAAAAAATTGCAAGTAACTGGACTGTTCATCAGCAATACTCTTTATGTAGTTTATTGGATAATATACAAGCCCATAATAAGTTCTTGTTCTTCTGTGTTCAGAATTTTGCTGATTTTGGAAAGTTGGAAAATCTTGAGAGAGTATTTGATACTGTTCCATATACTGAAATGGAAGAGTTCAGAAGACACCCTAATTTTGTAGTGGTATATCCATATGAGGCATCAAGTTGGTTGGATGATGTTACTAATGGAGAATATAATAATGATGGCTTTATGATAAATCAGCCAAATAGTACTACTAATAAATGGCCAGAACCATTAACAAGTGCTAACTATAATGGTGGTGAATCATATAGAATCCCTGCTTTTGGGGTGTCTTACGGAAAGATGTATCAAAGTTACTTTAAGGACATTGATGTTTCAATGGATAACCCTGTTGTTACTGAAAGTGTTTTACAATCTGTATATGATATTGCATCATTGAATAGTGAAGATAATCAAACTGGCGACCAATCAAAGTTGTTCGTTTATGGACAGGATTTGTATGCTGTTTATGGTAACTATTCATATACTTGTAATGTTACAATGATGGGCTGTGCTTGGATTCAGCCATTGATGTATTTTGTGCTTAATAATGTACCATTGTTTAGAGGAACTTATTTGATACATAATGTTACCCATCATATTGAACCTGGCAATATGACAACCAAATTTATGGGTAAGAGAATGTCAAACATTTGTACAAGAATAGCAGAACATCTATCTCAAAGAGCAAGGCTTGACCAAACAGGAAAAGGTGAAAATAATGGTAATATTATTGGAATTGAAAACAATAATGCAGGTGTTAACAACGATTGTGAGTATCAGACATTCCCATTAGAAGCAGGTAGTACAACCGCTAACTCAGGAGGTATAGAAGGATTTAAGAAAATTCTTCTGGAAAATGAAGGTGGGTGGTCAAATAACCCAAACGATAAAGGCGGATGCACAATGGCAGGAGTTACAATAGGTACATACAGACAATATTATGGCGTAAATAAAACTTGTAACGACCTTAAAAACATATCTGACGCTCAATGGAATAACATTATGAGAACTTATTGGGACGCATGGAGAGCGGATGAGATAAATAATAAGTCTATAGCATACTTACTTGTTGATTGGCTTTACATGGGTGTATATGGTTTATACTACCCACAAGAAGTACTTGGAACAAGTAGAAGTTATCCAGCCAAAGCCGCTGATATTAAAGCAATTAATAGTTATCCTAACCAAAGGGAATTGTTTAATAAACTTTGGAATAGGAGAAAGCAGTACATTATTGCTTTGTCTAAACAACCTAAACAAAGTGTTTTCTTAGAAGGTTGGCTAAATAGACTTAATAAATTCAAGTTCTCTGAATCAGTACCAACTAATAAGTCATCTGATAGCACAGCAAACACTAAGAAAGGTGGCATATCAGAATTAGCATTAGGTTTTGTTAATGCTCTTAATCAAACGGCAGATTCATCTAATTCAGGTGCAAAAGCAGGAATTGATGAAAGCAAGAGTAAAGGAAACACTGTTTATCTAACTAACATAAACAATAGTGGTAGTTTTGGAGATATGTTTGATATGATGTTGCAAGGATATGGCGATAAGATAGAAACTATCAAGTGGATTGTTCCTGGTGACGGACAGAATCAAAGTTCAACTCCTGCGGGATATATTGTTACGGTTAAGGAAGGTAGTAGTGCCACAAAGATAATTGTTGTTTCTGAGAAAAATACCGATTCTCCTATTGGCGTTGTAAACGTATCTAAAGGTGAAGATTCAAGCGGTATGCATAATTCATTCTGTAAAGCTTTGGTTAAGAAATATAAGTCAAATACACCTGAATTAAGGTCTGATACCAATAATGCTCTAAGTGATTACGATGCTCTATTTGGAGAAAAGAGATATGAAATAGTGTCTTGTGGAAGTTCATTAAATGTAAGTGGCGATGCAGAAAGCGTTACAAATTCAGGAGGTGGTGGAAAAGAAAATGAGACCGATTATATTGGAAATTGGAATGTTGGAAAATTTGTTGAAAGATTGCATTATTGGAGAGACCATATTTGCGGCGGTCCAAAGAAAGGCGGATGCGGATTATGTACTAGTGTACCAAACAGAGCGCTAAAAGAGTCAGGTTTTGGAGATAAATATTGGGGTCATTATCCTTGGAATGTTTATGATAAGATGAAAGCAAGTAATAGCGATTTCGCTGAGATTTCTCATGGCGTTCAGAGTAACTTGGATGAATTGAAATTCCCACAAACGCCTCAAAAGGGTGATGTTTGTACTATGTGGAAGAGTGGTAGAAAAGGTGATACCAATAAAAAGACTAACAATTTCCATACATGCGCATTTGATGGCAAAAATTGGATTTCCGACTTTACTCAAAATAGCTGTAACGTTTACAGAAATGAGAAAAAATACGGAAGATTCTCACTTGAATGGCATTTATTTAGGCACAAATAATTTCTTTTTTTGAAATGTTTTTTGTATATTTGCAAAAAAATATTGAAAAACATGAACAAATTAGGTTATATTGTGTCTGACAAAAAGATTAATAATGTTAAGGGTTTTGTTGAGGTAGTTAGCGATATTTCGTTAGCTGACCCAACAAAACCTATTTTAATTGTCGGAATTGATAATGCAAAAAAATATATTGATAATTTTTCAATTCTTGAAAAGAACCCAAAGGAAAACTTGTTTTGGACTTTCAGAAAAAACGAAAGTAGGGTTGATTTTGAGCACGATATAAATTATTTTTATAATTTTATTATATATAATATTATTAATAATATAAAATATTATTATATTAATATACTAGATTTAAGATATAATAAAATAAAAAAATTATATAATATATTATTTTCCAATGAAAAAAAATATATTTATATAAGTAATAATATGATTTATGTATTATATGAAAAGGACAAAATTCTCGGAATTTCGTTGAGTATCATCGAATACATAAAAGTAGATATATCAAAAATCTTTAAAAAGATATATTCAATAAAGGAAAATATAATTTGCACGAACACAGTAGACTGTGTTAAGGAGATTAAATCCGAAATTGGAAATAAAAAATACGTAGTTCCGTATTTTATGTCAATACTCTAAAAATATCATGTCTAAAAAAGGAATAATCATAGGAACGTTTGTTAACAAAACACGAATCTTATCATTTTTGGAAACATTGAGATACAAGTTCAGCGTAAAACTTGATAAAGTGTTTGTTTATACAATCAATACCAACAATAAAGAATATCTTGTAACCTTTAAAACATACGATAAAGATAAGTTTATTAAGAAACTACCTTGTTCAACCATTATGCATGTCAAGAATGGTTGTATTTTTTCTATTAATGCTCTTAATAAACTTATAGAGCATGATTATAACTTTGCTGATAAAAAACCATACAATGAAGTTGAGATAAACTGGGACAATTACAAAGATAAACTTATAATATTAACTAATGGAAATCTAAATATTAACGATTTGTCAAAAATTGAGGATAAATGCTCTTTTTTTAGTTAAAAAGATATTTATATATAAAATAAAAGAACTATGGCATTTATATTTAAAAAGTCTCAAGACATTAAGCCGGTAAAAAAACACCCGGTTTATGTAACACCTGAAAATAATAAGACAGATAATAAGAAAGTTATGGATAAGATTTCAATGGCTGAGTCAATTATCAATGACGAACCGAAAGCAGTAAAGAGAATTAAGAAAGACAAGGGTCTTATTGAGAGAACAGAAAGTTCAAAAACTATTCTAACGGAAGATAATAAGCAACTTTTAGTAGATTAAATTTAAAACGATGGCAGACTACAAATATTTAAAAGAAAATAATCTTTTTGAAGCCCATATGCGATTTATGAAGGCTATAGGGGAGTCATTTGGTTATAGTCCGTTAGAAGAGGCGGATGATGACCAAAATCAGCAAGACCCTATGGGTGGTGGCGCACCCGGAGGAGCGCCTGATGGAGGAATGCCTCCTGCTGGAGGAGACCCTATGGGCGGCGGAGCACCTGGTAGCGCACCTGATGCAACGGGTGGGGCACCTGGTGGAGACCAAATGGCAGGTGGCGCACCCGGAGGAGCGCCTGATGGAGGAATGCCCCCTGGGGGAGACCCTATGGGAGGCGGAGCACCTGGAGCAGACCCAATGGGCGGTGGTATGCCTGGAGAAGACCCTATGGGAGGTATGCCTGGTGGACCTGAAGGTCTTGAAGAGGGTGAACCTGAAGAAGATGAAAATGTAATTGACGTTGATGACCTTACAAAGGCTCAAGAAGAGGTTAATGATAAGGTTAATTCATTGGGTAAGGATTTGGGTAAAGTAGACACAAGAATTGAAAAATTACTTGGTGCTATTGAAACTCTACAGGGATTATTTGATAGAAACAATCAAGAAATCGAAGACCTTAAAAAGGAATTTGAAAAAAGAAATCCTACACAGACTGAAAAATTAAATCTTCGTTCTTTAGATTCATATCCATTCAAAGTTAAGCCTACTGATTACTGGGCAGATAAAGCTAAAGACAGCAACTATTCAGCATATTCAGATAACGGAGAGCCAACATCAATGGAATATGTTATAACAAATGATGATGTTGATGATTTCAACGAAAGAGAAATGAACGATAGTTTTGCAGTTGCTGACGAATTAGACCAAGACATCAAGAAGATATTCGGATTAAGTTAATTGGTTTAATAAAATATTTTATTCCGTCAGCTAGTTTAAAAAAAGCTGACGGAATATTTTTTAATCTCAATTTTTTTTTGTATATTTGTAATATGAATTTAAGTATCAATTTATGATACATTTTAATAATTTTTAAACTTTATGGCAGAAAAGATTTTAGGCGCGAACATTGACGCGAATTCAGTGGCAGAGCAGTATGAAAAAGAACACGCTGCAACAACTACAACTAAGAAAAAGACAGAATTTGATGAGAAAAATTATCTTCAAGCACGTTTAAAGCCTGGAGAAAAATCTAAAACACTTACAATTAGACTATTACCGTTCTCCCCTGAAGGTGGTAGCCCATTCAAGAAAGTTTTTATTCACACAGTTAAGGTCAACAAGGAGTTAAGTCCTGGAGGTTGGCGTACTTTCGTGTGCCCTACACACAATGAAATGGGTGATAAGTGCCCATTCTGTGAGGTTTCAGCAAAGGCAAAGGAACTTAGACACACTGCACCATCAGAAGTAGAAAAGAAAAAGTATGGTGACATTGAGTTTATGAACCGTGCAAAGGCTGCATGGATTGTAAGGTGCATTGAGAGAGGACACGAAGAGGATGGAGCAAAGTTTTGGCTATTCAACGATTCTGCAAAGAAAGATGGAGTTTATGATAAGATTATGAACATCTATTTCGAAAGAAAGAAAGCAGCAGAGAAGAAAGGTAAGACTAGCAATATCTTTGACCTAAATGAAGGTAAGGACTTAATCGTAACTCTTACGAAGGATGATAATGGAAAAACTGTTACAAAGGTTGTTGATGATGAAGACAAGACACCATTAACTGAGGATTATGAGCAGGGAATGGCTTGGATTAATGACAGCAAACAATGGAATGAAGTTTACACCGTTAAGTCTTATGAGTATATGTCAATAGTAATTAAGGGTGGAGTGCCTGTATTTGATAAGGCACAAAACAAATACATTGATGTAGAAGAAAAGAAGGAAGAGGAAAAGAAGGCCGCAGAGGAAGAGTTGAAGGAAAACTTGACCGAACACACAAAGGACTTTTCAGATTTCCCAAGGGAAGAAAAAGAAGATAAGTCTGCTGGTGGTATAATAATTGATGGCGAGGATGACTTACCATTTTAACAAATAATTTATAATGGCGAAATTATATTTTCATTATGGAGTTATGGGTAGTTCAAAATCTTTAAGGTTATTGGCAACTGCCCATGACTTTGACGAAAAAAATATACCGATTATAGTTCTTAAGCCATCAGCTGATACAAGGGATGGTGAAAACATGGTTAAATCAAGAGCAGGATTAGAAAGAGAATGTATTTCTATTGAGCCAACAATCAACATTTACACGGTTGTTAATGAATTTAATCACATAAGAATGGCAACAGATGAGGAAATGATAAAATGGATATTGGTTGATGAATGCCAATTCCTAACGGAAGAGCAAGTAGACCAATTATCTGACATTGTTGATTTCCTTGGAGTTAATGTTATGTGCTATGGCTTAAGAACTGATTTTAAATCAAAATTATTCCCAGCGTCAAAAAGATTATTTGAATTGGCTGACGAAATAGAAGAAATCAAAACAAGTTGTACTTGTGGCTACAAGGCATCAATAAATGCAAGATTTAGCCCTGAAGGAAGAATTATCACAGAAGGAAGCCAAATACTTGTAGGTGGCGATGACCTTTATCACGCAATCTGTAGAAAGGATTGGAAAAAATTAATAAGGGAAAAAGATAAATAGTTATGAAACAAGCGATAAAGAAAAAAACCTTTACAAGACCAACAACAGATGATATTAAGAGTTTGTTGGGATTTAATACGGAAAAGCCAAAAGGCCCTGTTAAAATGAGTGAATTAAAAACATCAAATGCTGAAAAGGAAACTGAATTCATTGTTTTACCACAAGCATTTGAAAATGCACTTAAAATTCCTGGAATTCCAAAGGGCTATTTAACAATCACTACAGGATGGTCAAATACAGGTAAATCAACAATCAAGAATTGCCTTATTGCTGCTTGTCAGCGAGAGGGAATCCTATCTGTTGTTTATGAAACAGAAGGAAACTTTGATTGGAAATATGCTATGGATTGTGGAGTTAAGGCAGAACCTATCTATGGTGAGATTTACGATGAAGAAACTGGTGAGGTGACAGAAGGTATTGTTAACTATAAAGCAGAAAACGTTGTATATTACGATTCAACAATTTTGGCTGAACAATATGGAGATATGGATTACTCAGCAGGAAAGAAAGTGTCTAAAAAGAGAAAGGAAGCCGTTCTTGAAGATATTGCATATTCAATGAACACAATCCTTGACTTACAAGACGAAGGAAAGATAATGCAGCCAGTATGCTTTATTTGGGATAGTATTGGTTCAATTCAGTCATTCAAGTCTTATATGAGTAAGACAGGAAACAATATGTTCGATGCCGGAGCAATATCACAAGCCTTTAACAACCTTATTAATAACAGAATACCTTCATCAAGAAAGGTAAGTGAACCTTATACAAACACATTCTTCTGTGTTAATAAGATATGGAATGATTCAATGAATGGAATGCCTGGCGTTCCTTCTATTGAACTAAAAGGCGGTAAGACTATGTTCTATGGGGCAAGACTAATTATTCACCTTGGAGGCGTTGCAAAAGCCGCTGTTAAGGAATTAAAGGCAACAGCCAAGGGTGAGAATTTTAAGTATGGAATTGTAACAAAAGTAAAGACAACAAAGAATCAGTTACCTACCCCATACAATGTCACTTATGAAGGAACAATGTGCTGCGTACACAATGGATTGATTTCAGAGGAAGAAATTGATGACTATAAGAAGAATAATATTAAATTGATTCTTGAAAATCTAGATAAACAAAGGAAGAAAGACGGTAAAGAGGCTGTTGCTGATATTACAGAAGCAGATTTGGAATATACCGAGGAAGAAACCTTTGATGAATAAAAAGAAAAGAGCAACCTTAAATGGCTGCTCTTTTTTTTATGGGTGTCTTCTATTACGTTGATTTCTCTGATTTATGAATTTCTGTAGTCTAGCTTGCTGTGCCCCATATCCATTTGGCTTTAGTGAAGCATAAAGCAATGTAGGCTTATCGATTTCAACACTAACCTTGGCATTATTCTTAGCAAATTGGCTAAGACCATTTAAGTTTCCATTTATAGGTGTGAAATCTAACTTTTTAGCAGCATCCTTATCTGGTAATATTACATGTAATCCATTATTCATACTTCTATACGCAAACAATGGTGTTATTCCTGCATCTTGTATGATTTTCATTGCCATGCTTATATCTTTGAAATCGTCTGAGTCGATGTCAATGAAGCATAACGGTCTATCAGGCGCGTCAAAACTTCTTCCTGCTGCGAATGCCATAGGGTTATTACCAAAATGTCTTGCTAAACTGCTATTTTTTGCAAATCTTGCTGCATATATCTGTGTATATTTATCAACAACTGCCTTTGAACGTGCGTTTAGATATATATATGCTCTTGCTCCTTGCTTTTTGCACTTATCCTTTATTGCTTGTTCAGCAGAATCAAATTCTTGCTGTGACTTGAAATAATATTGGCCAATGAATTGTCTTGAATGATTCATTGAAGGATTATCTTTCTTTCTACGTATTAATTCAACAAAGTAAAGTGTGTCGCCAGGGTTTTTGAAATTCATAATATCTCTTACGTTTTGGAAATTATCAATTTCAACTGTTCCATCTTGTGATTCAACCCTATCTTCCTGTATCATTTCATTAATTGATTGGCGTAAGGCTCTTCTAATTATATTTTCGTTTATAAACATATTATTTATTTTTATTTATAAATATTTATAGATAATTAAAACTATAGTTAAATATGACAATTACAAATGAACTTAGGGATTTATTTAGAATAGTTCGTACTAAGATTGGTGCGCCTATACGTATTGTTCAGTTAGAAGATGAGCAATTATGTGACCTTCTTGAGGTTGCAGTGGGTGACTATGCATCTTATGTTCAGAACTGGGTGATTGAATCTCAATGGTTAAATATGATGGGAAATAACTCTCTTATTGGAAATCCTTCTGAGTTGGCATTTGCACTTAGCACAAGAACACTTGATTGGTCAAGGGATTGGTCTGAATGGTTTTCAAAAGAGGTAGGATTGCAGCAAAGAGGTACAAGATGGGAATTAAAGAAAGACTTCTTCCAAATTGAAAAGGGAAAACAAGTGTATGTAATTCCGGCAGGACGTGAAATCAATAAGGTTATGTACATTACTCCATCAACAACAAAGGCTGCTTTGTATGGTAACTTGGGTACACTTGATACAGGTATCGCAGGAGGTTATGGACAATATGGTAATATGGGTAATGGTATGGGTATTACTGGTTTCTACATTGGTTCATCTTATGACACAGCACTTATGGCTGCTGACTTGAAATATAAGAACTCATTGCTTCGTGGCGATTTGGCTTATCAAGTAACAGCAGGACCAAATGGAACACACCTTGTTCACTTGTTATCAACTCCTGGTTCTCCAAATATGGTTGGTGGTATTGCTGCTGACGATACTTGGGGATGGAATAGATACCATTCTTGCTATTGTTGGTACACATATTATGATGTCGGTGATAATGATGGTTCAGTAGAACAATGTTTACTTGACAATAAGGATTCAATTCTTATTACCCCTGACCAAATACCATTGAATAAGATGAGATATGAGTTGCTTAATGAACCAACACAGCAAACGGTAAGACAGTTGCTTGTTGCAGAGGCTATGATTACTCTTGGTATCATCAGAGGTACATATAGTGGTGTGGTTAAGATACCTGAAGCAGAAATGCAGATGGATTATAATATGTTGCTTGACCTTGGAAAGCAAGATAAGGAAAGAGTATTGAATGAATTGAAGGAAAGGCTTGATAGAATGCTACCTTGGAACTTGATGAAGAATCAGGCAGACATGAATGATAGTTTATTGAAGGTGTTACAGATGAAACCAATGCCTTTCAACTTTATGGTAAGATAATAATTGAAATATACATAGATATGAGACAACTAATAAGATTAACAGAGTCAGACCTTCATAGAATTGTAAAAGAGTCCGTAAGAAAAGCCTTACGCGAAATAAACGAAGATGGCACGATGACCTATAAGGGTCAAATTTTTAAGTACAAAGGCGATTATGATGCAAAACAGAAAAAGGCTTATCTTGGATGGAGAAAGGCCATAGATGACGCAGAAGCAAGAGAAAGAGGTGAGGAAGTCCCAGAGCCAGTAAAGCCTAAAAGAACAATAAAGTCTAAAACTGTCGATGACGCAATTGGAGAAGACCAAGCATCACCAAAGGGATTGGCTGCTAATGTTAAAAAACTAGTGTATGATACAGCATTGGCTAGTGTTAAAGGGTTCATTAGGAATGGAGAAAGACAATTTGGTCCTAATGCAATAAGAACTTTGATAAATATGTTTAAAAAGGAGGCCGGGGAAGATTTGTTCGTTAAATACAACACAATTTATAATGATATTTCTCAGACAATTTCAGAAATAGAAAGTTGGGGAAGAAAAAACGAATATGCTGTTTACGAAAGAGCAAGTAAATTGGCAGATTTATTACGTGATTTGAATGATGTTTTGCTAGAATTATCAAATACGTGCAAAACTTTAGTTCAAAATAATAAGATAAATAGTGTATTTGGTAAAGATGCTAATGTTATAATGGGTAATGGTAATTCACTTGGTCTTAAGTCATTAATTTTTGCAAAAAATGCAAAGGCGTTTTCAAGTGTTTCTAATATGCTTCTAACTAATGCTGATAAACTAGATGAAATTTCTAAAAATGGAAGAAACCCATTTGATTACGACCCTAATGATTTGAGAAAGAGAGGATAATTTTTGAAAAGAGTGGAATAAAAGCCCACTCTTTTTTTTGTTTTTTAACATTTTTTTTGTATATTTGTAAAAATTAGTTATATGGCTAAAAAAGAAAAAAAGGAAAATTTTAAAGTTATAATTGCAGGTTCAAGAGGGTTTAGTAATTATAAGTTATTACATGACGAATGCAATAAGTATTTGCGTGAGAAAAAGAAAACACATAATATAATAATTGTCAGTGGTAATGCACGTGGTGCTGATTCACTTGGAGAAAAATATGCAAATGACGAAAAATTTGACCTTGAAATCTTCCCGGCAGATTGGAAAAAGTATGGCAAATCAGCAGGGTTTAGGAGAAACGAACAAATGGCTGAATTTGCTGATGCACTGATAGCATTTTGGGATGGTAAATCTCATGGGACGAAGCATATGATTGATATTGCTAATGAAAAAGGTATGAATGTAAGAGTTGTAAAATATTTGGATAAATAAATTATGGAAAAGTATAAGTATGAAAGTTATGATTATTCTGTAATAGGAATTAATAAAACTCTTAAAGCAACATGGTCAAAAACAACTTTAGACGATATAAGAGCATTTCATAACATTGATGCTGAAAGAGAATTAACAGCAATACTTTCAGAGCAGATAGTAGAAGAAGTTGATAGGGCTATATTGCAATCATTTTCAAGAGGACCAGTTAATGTTCCTACATATATTAGTAATGAAGCAGAATTTTTTAATGTTTATAGCAATGAATAAGTTTAAATACGACATTTACGACTACAGTAAGGTAGGAATACCAAGGACAAGGATTTTGCATAGAAAAGTTGTTGGAATTTGGGAATATGAATTTTTAAGAAATTGGTATTTCACTAAATCAGAAATGGCAGAAAATGTTTTTAAAGACTTAAAGGCAAAATTTGAAATGAATAAGCCAACAATATATGATTATAGCCCAAATTATGATTTGGATTATGAGATAATAATAGGTGACGAAACGTATAATTTTCATGAAACAAGTGGTAAAAAAGAGTAGAGCAGAGGCAAATAACGTTTCAAATGAAAAATTAGTATATACTCTACTAGTTGATGGCAATAGTTTGCTTAAAATGTCTCTTGTTGATAAGAGAATGAACCAAAAAGGAGAGGAATATGGCGCAGTTTTCGTGTTTTTGAGGCAATTGGGCCAACTTTTGCAAAAAAAAGATTTCAATTTTTGCGTTGTTTGCTGGGATGGGTACAATTCAGGCGTTTTACGATATAATATTTACAATGAATATAAAGCAAATCGTGATAAACACTACGAATTGGCTGCTGGAACGTCAGATTACGACAAATATATCAACAATTATGTAAAAAATGTGTTAAAAAACAGCAAAAATAGCAAAAAAGAGGTTGTACGCGCCGAAACTGACGATGAATCTTTCCAAAGACAGAGGGAAATTCTATGGAACATTCTAGAAAATCTATATGTAAGGCAATTTATGTACGATGACGTTGAAGGTGACGATTTAATTGCAAATTATGTGAAAAATAAGTGGAAAAATGAGAGAATTGTCATAGTTAGCGGAGATAGAGACCTTACACAGTTAATAAATGACGAGGTTTGTCAGTATATACCTTCATTGAAGAAATTTATCAGTCCAAAAAACTCAGTTGAGGAACTTGGAGTTACCCATGAAAACACTTTATTGAAGAAAATCATTTGTGGAGATTCTTCTGATAATATAAAAGGCATAAAAGGACTTGGAGAACAGACATTATTGAAATTATTTCCTGAAATTAAGGAAAATAAGACCTCATTAGGGGCTATTATAGAGCGTTCAAAGGTTTTGTTGGAAGAGAGGAAGGCTGATAAGAAAAAGCCCCTTAAATCGCTTGAAAATATCGTTAACGGAGTCACAGATGGGGCGCAAGGGAAAGACATTTATGAGATAAACAAGAAAATTATTGATTTAAGTGAGCCTTTGTTGACTGATGAAGCAAAAGAGTGTATGGAAGATGAAATGCACGCGCCGTTGGGCGATGATGATAGGAATATAAATAATGTATACGATATTATTTCTAAAAACGGCATGAACGACCTTATGAACGAAAAGATATTTGGTAGCGTATTTGGATTTTTTGAAAGAATTATAAAAATGGAGAAAAAATATTTTGAAAAAAATGCGACTTAAAATTTGTTTTTTGCAATTTTTTTTGTATATTTGCATTGTTAATTTATGTTAAATTTTAAAAAATAAAGTATGGATAAGGAATTATTGAACAAATATCAGGAGGCTATAGGGTTATTACAATATAGAAATCCCGGGTGTTCATTTTCGGGCGTTTTTCAACATTTAGATTCGGGTGATATTACATTTGAACTTTACATTGCAAGACTGAGAGACGGCTTTGATTGGAAATCAGGAAAGAAATTGTTTAAACCAATGAAAAGCGATGAAATGGCTCTTAAATACTTTATTAAATCAGCGCAGAATTTAGTTTTAAAGAATATGTTTAACAATTAATTTTTTTATTTTTATGGCTAACGTAAAAGAACAAGTTTACAAAGAAGAGAGATTCGAGTTTGCACTTTATGTAAACAACAACATCATTTGTAAGAGAAATTTCAAAATTAATGATTACATCGAGCATAGTATGGAATCATTAGAGTTTAAAAACAAGGTTGACGAAATCGTTGAAATGATTAACAACGACCTAAAGTCAAAGAGTAGGGTATATACTTGGTATAATTTCAATCCTATGGAGCCGGATGCATTCGAGGAATTCACTTCCCCATTGATTGAGCCTTGGGAATGTACATTCAAGTTTGAGGTTTATGATAAGAAAAAGCCTATAATCAGTAAAATTTGGGATGGATATGCTTATCCAAAAGCAATAAGAGATAAGGTGGATATTAGCAATAAGGTTGTTAAAATCGCATCTAAGGATGGAAGAGTATATTCTTATGATAAGGATTCATTCTTCAAAGCAAATGAAGACAGACTTACATTTGAGCAGCAAGTTTTGAAATCGATGATTATAGATAAATCAGATTTGTTGATTCAGATTACAAAACAGATATGCGAGACGTGTTCTGAACATGATGATTTATTCAAAAAACTTGGTGATTACACAATGATAGCAAATTACGGCAAGGATAAGGACGGAAACGAGGTGTCTTACAATTTGAACATTGAGGCACAGAATAGAAAACTAGAGAGAAAGTGGTTCAAACTTGCAGCAGAGAGCGTTAAAAAGAAATTAGAAGAAAATAGTAAAGATAAGTAAGGATTATGGCAAAAACCGCACAAACAAATAAGTTAGGTTTTTTAGGCGAGGACTTTCAGTATAAATTAGCCCACGAATTTGTTGAGGATAAAGAGTTCTTTAAGGATTTGTGCGACATAATCGACCAAAATTTATTCACAGACCCCAACCTTAAAACATTGGTTGGGGTTATGAAAGAATATTATAAAAGGGAAGGAACACCTCCTGGATATGATATGCTTAAGATAGCCTTGGCTGAAAAATCACACAATGAAACAGAAAAGGAATATTATCTTGCAGTCGTAGACAAGGTTCATAAGATTTCATCAGAAGGTTCAGGATATATAAGAGAACTTTCTGAGAAATTTTTTAAACAGCAGAATATGATTCGTGTTGCTCACGAAATAATAAAAATTGCTGGAAAAGGTGACGTTGATAACTATGACAAATGCGTAGAGATTTTAAATAAGGCTCTTATACAAGGAACAAGCGAAGACTTGGGTACTTGTGTATTCGATAATTTTAATGAAACTCTATCAGAGGACTATCGTGTTGCCATACCTACAGGTATAGGTAAAATTGATGAAACACTTGAAGGTGGCTTGGGAAAGGGTGAATTAGGATGTATCATTGGTTCATCTTCTTTCGGTAAAACATCTTTAACAACTGCAATGGCTTCATATGCTGCAACATATCGTTGTCCGCAGAATAACAATGATGGCTATAAGGTATTGCAGATTGTCTTTGAGGATAGAGTAAAGCAGATTCAAAGAAAGCATATTGGTAGAATTTCAGAAATTGAGGCAAAGGATTTGTCAAAACCAAATAGGATTGATGAGGTAAGGTCTCAAATTGAAAAATATAAAGATAGAGACACACTTCAAAAAAATCTTAGAATTATAAGACTTCCTAGTGGTGAGAAAACCGCTGATGATATAAAGAGGCTTATCCTTAAATTAAGGAATGTTGGATTTAGCCCTGACCTTGTTATTGTTGACTACTTTGAGTGCTTGCTTTGTAAAGGAGATTCAACTGACGATAAGTGGGAGAAAGAGGGAAAGACAATGAGAAAGTTCGAGTCAATGGCTGGTGAACTTAACATTGGTATTTGGATTCCTGTTCAAGGTACTAAGGATTCTCTTAATGTAGAGGTTGTTACTATGGATAAGGCAGGAGGTTCTTTCAAGAAGATTCAGATTGCACATATCGTTATGTCTATTGCGAGAACGGTTGAAGATATTAATGAGAGTAAGGCAACAATAGCAATTTTAAAGAACAGAGCAGGAAAGGCTGGAGCGGTATTTAACAATGTTGAATTCAATAATGGAACGTGTATTATAAGCACCGACCACGTTGATGAATACAATAGTATGTTTGCCTTTAAGAAGAAGCAAGAACAGGAAAAAAAGGAAACAACAACGGCCATAATGCAGGGAATTTTGGACAAACAGAAGACCGAAAAAAAATAAAAAAAAAATTTTTCGCAGAAGCAGTTGGTTGTCATAGTATTACAAAATGACAACCAATTTTTCGATTAAAATTTCCGGAATTTTACATTTTTTTGCATATTTATTCTTACATCAAGATGATAAATGGTTAACCGAAAAAAAACTTAAAATAATTTAAAAAAAAGTTTTGCTTTAATGGAAGTAAGAAAAAATGATGGTTCTTTCGAGGAATATAGCCCTTTGAAAGTGAAACATGGTATATGTGAAGCAT